>Ga0210059_1006268_pt1 | contig 19112 bp, 10 predicted proteins | sample Ectturendosymbi2_FD_188042 | JGI IMG/M metagenome (GOLD analysis project Ga0210059, IMG submission 188042) | Ecteinascidia turbinata endosymbiont from Florida, USA - Sample 2 (SPAdes) (version 2) | ecosystem: Host-associated > Tunicates > Ascidians > Unclassified | place: Key West, Florida... | reverse complement strand
TCGATAATATTAAACTAGATTAGAAGTCTTCTAGGGGGGTCAAGCGAACATGGCTTTCGTGAACACCGTCCTTGTTACATCCATGGACGAACCCATGTAGGCATTTCGGATGTAGCTAAATGCGGAAAAGTATCTTGGCCCACAAGCCAAATAAAAAGATATTTTTTACCGTAACAGCCAATATAGCTTTACACTTAGTGCTCACTAAGAGGTCAGAACCTTAGCGATAAAAACGTATTCCCACAAGGCTGCATAGACGTATTGCAACAAGCCACTTATTTCTATGCTGTGTGAAAGAAACCTCATAAGAGTCGTTTGATTAAGGTATTCACTCGGGTACATTGATCACTGTCTCGCACTAGCAATGGATTTTTCAAACTTGTGGAAACACTACATGTTTTAAGCTTCTTTTCAGACAGTACAAAGCTATACGTGGTTTATCGCTATCAGCAATGTCACTGCCCGCAGCATTTCCTTCTAAGATGCCTGTGTTCAACAGCCATATCATGCAGGATTCCCTTTCAGTGGTTTCAAGTAAACCCAGATTGCACACCAAAAAAAAACAAAAACAAAATTCATTTAATAAAAACCCAGAAAGCTTGTGTTACGAACAAAAACATATCAGTGCGCTAATTTGAATTGAAATGATAACCGAATACTGAGTTAATTACAGTTCCTCTTCCACATGTCCTCCTGCAGTGCAAACATTAACATTTGGACGACCTTCTTGATGCTCAAGACGTTTTTCATAACGCCGGTAACATACTCCGTTGATGATAGGTCTAATTGATTGTAAGAGTAACTTTTGTCACTCGAAAATGTTGTGCAATCTTGAATTGCAGCGGGATCTAAAATCCCACAAAAAATATAATTCCCACGCCTTCTTACTTTAATTGGAATTTGTTTTTTAATTTGTATGCATAGGGAAGCATCGAAACGTAAACAATCAGTCCCAACTTATGTTTCACCAGTTTCTTCACTTGGCATTAGAGACAATAGCACTATACATATATATATAAATATCACCCGGACAGCAGTCTTATATGAGCATATGAAACCTTTTGAACACGTTCTCCTTCATCAGATATGCGCATAGGGTTGCCAAATGGCCGGTATTTCGTCGGCTTAGCCGTTTTTTTATCGCTAATTTATCAGAGGGCGGTGAAAGGCCGATATTTTGATAATCAATGCCAGAAGCCGGTATTTTAAAATTAAACAATTTGCCTCAACTTTGAAAAAAACAAGCGCCAAATTTCTCAAATTATAATGGCTCTAGTAGTCAGTGGCACACGCAGAAACTTTTTATCGGGATTTCATTCAGTCCCGTATGGTGTCATTTGTATTTGTTGTACGCTGTTTCTGACGTCATAATTTGACGTCATATTCAATTTTTCCAAACCAACGATTTGGCGATGTTCGCGCTGATCAGCCATAGCAGACAAAATAAAGATAATTGCTTTGGATAAAGTGAACTATTGCGGATCACAATCTTAAACATGCACAGTGGGCTATGGGTCTGCAAAAAGTGGTGAGATGGTTTCTAGATGCAGACGATAATCCGATTCCCACCAAAATCTAATTGTTACTTTTTGGTCCATTTGCAATGTTCCTTGGAATTTGCCTGCAAATTCATTTAGTGATATTTGCATTAAATCGACAAATTAAGAAGCAAAAATTATGCGAAAATTATTAATCTCCTTTGCGCAGGTAATAACGTTTTTGCAAAATGTCAAGCTCAAGGAAGGGGTGAACCCCAACCACCCCACCTTGAGTGCGCTCTTTCTAGTAGTGAATATGGTCAGGACAGATCCTTCAGCGAAGTTTATTTGCTATTGTTGAAGCAGTCCTTGGTGTGATTTTCACGTCTCGCACGCACCGAAATGTAAAGAACCAGCCAAAATACGGGCAAATTAATTGTAGCTTAACAGCACTCCTTGTCTCTCTGTTTTCCCTGTGCCGCTTACGAATTACGACACAGCTTAGATCGGGCACTGTTGACGAAATGGCTGGTATTTTTACAAAACGCATCTGGCAACCGCATATGCATACTTTTTCACCTGATTTACGCATGTCAACACTGTAATATAAAGTCATTTTTATATTATTGAAGACATTGAAATTGCTGATGAATTTATCACTTCAAAAAAACCCAAATTCAACCCAATTTTTCATAATTAAAGCTAGACACCCAGGACGACTGAAAAGAACAGATCTGGTTGGGAAAACTCCACAGTGGACATAGTCGTATGCGGAAAAACGACTACTGCCGTAACTTGAAGTGAACATTTGAAGATTCGGTTTTTTTGTGATGCAACTTTCTGTTTCAACAAATTAACCACATACTTACCACCATAAATAGTCACCCCCAATTGTCTCTGAAGTGTAGGCTGCCAAATCGTATCAGTTTTGAGTTTTTTCACCGGTGCTTCTGCAAAGTTGAAACGAGGGCATGTGAACGTAACACAGTTCCGGTCAGCGTTTAGAGGGCCTCGCAGTCATGACTTTGCCCGGGGCTTCGCGTTCATTTCATCCGGCCCTGGATCCACCCATATCTGAGTTTGAAGACCTCGCGACTCAAACCTAAAAAACGTAAGAAAAGATAACGATTGCATGGATGATTTTGGGAAACAAGTTCCTAAGTTCATTTTTGAAGTTGGCCATATAAGTTTTTTTCACATGCCTATGCTACAGATGGACACAGAAGCAGAAATGACGTTGAAAATACACAGCTCCAGTTTGGCTCGCCTCTAAGCGACCCATTTTTTGAGCCTTCTACAATTTTGTTTTGGTTTCGACGCAGTAGTTTGGGAACCAGAGGTCTAGATAAACTAACCGTTGTGTCAAGCTGTGGCGACAAGTATTTCTTAACTTTAGTGCAGAGCCGTGGTGATAACCCATTGCGGCTTCGTTTGCGCAAATGCACAATCATTTTCACATTTTGTGTAGACTGAGTGAATCAAACATATGCAAGTTTGTTTAATGGGCATCTATAATGTTATCCAATTTACTAAATTGTTTAGTGAGTTACTTTTCAAATATATTGTTGACTCTAAATAGCTGGATAAATACCTAATAGCTTTTGGGAATTCTGCGTAGTAAAAGTAGCATACAAAAAAGCTACCGATTAAGCATTTCACAGGCTGTAATGACATGAAATCCAAGCATTTTGCAAAGGCCGTGTGGGACTAAATTGTTTGGCTTATAAAATGCATACGTCAACAAGTCACTAAAGAATTGGATAAGATCCAAGTCTTGCATGTGCGCAAGAGACCTACTTCGGTTGTCGGTGACTGAGAGCAAAGTCGCTACTCGGCTTCGATCGAACATGTGTTGATGTGCATAAAACGTTTGTAGATATAAATGGCTATCATAATGGCGGCCAGGATAATTTCTTGCTCAACTGCACTGTTGGCGGCAAAAGCACAGCCTAATGCAAAACGTGCACTTGTAAGCATCGCGGTTTTCACCAGCGATTTCGCAAAAAAAACGTTTTACGAGCAAATGGTGGATTTAAATCCAAAGCAGAAGCTTGCAACGTTGTTAAAAACACACTTGCCAATTAAATGAAAGCAGAGTTTCTAATTGTCGGCGTAAATGTGAGTATAATTATTCAGAAAAAAAACGCCAGAAAAAAGCACATTTTATTCATCAAAGTTAAAAAATAAAGGGCATTAAATATTGAAATGATGAGGCACGGGTGTTGTACGCCGCCACCTATAAAAATTTCTGGCTACGCACCTGCTCTGACTCGGGTCGAGTCATTCAGTAAAAAAAGTGCCTCGAGTCACCATCGTTTCTCAACGTGACTCGAGTCGAGTCACCAAACTCGTGACTCGAGTCGAGTCATTGACTCAAGTCACGCTATGACTGATGTTTATTGAAATGCAAAAAGTCAACATTAAAAGTATTTTTTGAACAATCTAACGGAATTGAAATTGGAAAGCCTTTTTTCAGGAAATTTTATGAAATCTTACAAACATTTAAGTATCTTCTCATCGAAGCGAATTCCCATGAATATTTTTTGTGAAATTACCACGAGCGTCTTCTGAATCTCGCAGAACTACTGGTTGAATAGTCAGACTACCCGTGAAATAGTCATACTACTACATTTGTATATTAGTCAGTATTGCTAATTTTTACTCCTGATCGGCAGCTGTGTTTCGTTGACGATCACACCATTGTATAGAGTCGATATATAACAAAACTACAAAATAATTTTGCGCAACTTGTGACGTAGGTGGTGGACTACAGATGATTCCGTTAAAAACTAATGATTTGTTTGGACATGCAAGTATAACTTTTGAAAAAAAGCTGTTTTGCTTTTTAGAAATGTTTTGCATGTACACAAAATCTTTCCATTCAGTGTATTTTTTGTATACGCTACGTCATTATCTATTCCAATTTTCATGATCGAATCTTTGGCACTAAATATGGATGTGCTTTGAATGTGCAATGATCCAGATTTTTTAAAACGTTCCATTACCAAGAACTTCGATGTTCGTCAAAGCGTTTCCTTAATATAAATCCCCCAGGAATATGTGCACATTGCTTAAACTTTCTGCAAGAATCGTATAAGGAAAGGTTTTACTTTTTCCTGACAAATTTGCACTTTGAGAAAAGACAGGTGTAATTTCAATGGAACACACTTTTACTTTCGACAAGGTGTTGCACGCGCATATCGTCATGAATCAAAATCATCGGGAAAACGTATACATGCTTTAATCGTTGACACAACAGAAAAAGATAAAACGCATCACCAACGAAAAAATTCGAGTCATTGCTTCAGTAAATTTGGTGGTATGTGCTTACTGCCACAGCCTTTCTCTAGTTGGATTCCTTCTTTGAAGTCTGTTGTGCGCAGTTGTGCTTGACTTCTTTGCTTTTCAGCTTTGCTAAATGACGGTTGGTTCAAATTTATCAATGTGTCTTGTCCGCATGTTAACATAAATTCGCTTCTACAAAGGTTTTTCGCATTAGTTTACAAGAACAATCGATATATTCCTCTGTACATATGATTCCTTACCAAAACTTTTGTGAACACGCGTTAAAATGCTATAGAACATTTCGAGCTTATCAGACACTTTTTGAAAGACATTATGATGCATGTTACAAGAAAACAAAATAGAACCGCTCTTTCCAATATGGCTGCAGGGGCAGGCAAATTTTTGGAAGTGCTAAGGATTTTTGTCGAATTTCCTCAAAGTTGCCTAAGAAATTTTATCTCAAAAATCATGAAAACGTTTTTGGAGCTCACACAAAACACACAAATATAGTGTCCCCAAAACAATGTCTTCATGTGTTTATCTTTCATCGCACAATGACAACAGAGGTGTCGAAATAACTCTGTTCCCGAATTTTCCGGGATTTCGCCCAGCATTGCGACAAATCAAATTTTTTGGGGTGAGCTTGCACCCCCGTCTGCTGCACAACTGGTTTTCAATTTCTTTTAATAGGAAATCGATTTCACGTAACACTACGCACCCTCAGTCCTGAAGTCTTAATCTCAGATTTAAGGACTGAAAATGCGCAATGTTATGTGAACATTTTCTATTAAAAACATTCTCTGATAGAATCAACTACTTGGTCTTTGTGGAGACTAGTTCCTCGGACAAAGATATGCGTAAATTTTAATCGTCGCACGTCATGACAGCTGATTCCAGTCAGCTCATTCTCCGAAAACCTGGAGCAAATATAGAGCATTAAAGTGTTGTTTTCTAAATGAGTAACACTTAATACTGATTCGAAATTGTAGGTAATAATGCGAAAAACGTTTGTGCAGAACCTCAAAATCTACCCATAGCCTTGAGAAATTTCAATCAACATCAAACGTGCCTCATCATCACTACAATAACTATCTTTTTCCCACGGAACTTGCCTCCACACGTTGGACGAATTTGTATCAATAAGAGAGATGTTTAACTCCTCCTCTTTGCTGATACTGGTTATCAGAATATAGATATGTGTTAGTTTGAATCATCGCACATTTAGGAAAGCTGACCCCCATCTGTCTAATTCTTCGAAAGCTTAAGAAAAGATGGCGCTTTGAAGTTTCGGCTTTACAAGCAGACATCAAACTACATCAAATCAACAATTAATGCTTTGAGTACCAAATGAATCACAAAAGATCTCAAACATCCTTTTGAAAATTCACGACACTGAGTGAATTGCAAACAAGCTTTCCAATTCCATGTTCTGCAGCATGTTCAATTAGCAATGCCTTGCATTATCACAGAATAATTTGCTGAGGATTCCCAAAGTTATCATCTGAATCGCTTGGTGGATGGAATTAGCACTCATATATTCAATCGCTCTGCTTTCTGAATGCAATTCTGCTAAATAATGTCAATTTTTTTAAATTCGCGTTGATTAGCGAAGCAAGTATTCAGCAGGATTGTACAAAATAAAATGCGAAGAAAGAATGAACAACAGTATTTCAACACTTTTTTCAACCCCTTCATTTTAAAATGTTCACGGTTTGTAGAAAACCTGTTCGAGAGAAGAATGTTAATTATCTTCATTATTTCTAGCAAACAACAGGAGAGTTGATGACACATCATCAACAACATTGTCACGATAGCCCTCAGGCGAAGATGAACGCTTTTGGTTGTGCTCGGCGAATTCGTCCCAGGCTGAAAAAGATTTTATAAGAAATTCAGTATTTTACAACTTAATGTTGCGTTGTTCGTTTGTGACATTTAAAGTATTCAAGTTTTCCTCAATATAGCGTAATCAGTTTTTCGAAGCAGCGTCTGTGTTTTATTTTAGGTGCATTCCAAGATTTGTGGCTGACTAAGCCACGTACCAACGTTGAAATGCAGTATCAGTTTCATTTAAATTGTTTATGCTTGAATTTCTTGCGGTACATCTACACTACACAGTGATGCATTCAAAATGCAAAAATCCTAATTTCAAATTGCAGGAATAAAATTAATGCGTGTATAGTCCTTAGATAGTTGGTAACCATAGGCATCCAATTGCTCAGAATGAAAAACTGAAATGCCGGGGTTAAAGCAGACCTTGTGGACATTCTAATTGACAAATTTGAGTTTTGATCAGCCGTACATCTCCGCTACAAATACTCCAAACTGAAGCATCTGCTGCATCAACAGCAGCACTGCCACAGCACTGCCACACACGGCATTAGCACTGCCTATACAACAAGAATTCGGCTATCTTAGAATGAGTGTTAAAGCTACTGTCGCACTACATTGAAGAGTGTTTTGCTTTTCGAAAAAGGCAAGTGGTATTACCATTACACGAAGAAAAGAGACAAGTTTGCGTCTCCACTAAAAGTGCATAATGAGGTGATGGAAACAACCAAAAAACAACAAGGGCAGTAGCTAATTATTTTTGTGTGTTAATGGCAGCTCTTGCCATCATATCTTTGTAGAGTTTTGTTTTCGCTTACAAGCAAAGTCTCCACATCGATCAATGTTTGCATTGTTGAATCCCACTCCTCCAACACAGTGAAGAGATGCATCCGTATCATTCTTCACTCTGGGGAAATTCAGTTAATTGACGTGTGGATCTTCTTGGGTCAAACAAACACAAGACATATTGAGAATAATTATTTTTTATCATATTTGTTAAAGGAAATAGGCATGTTCGGTTAAGCAGACCTGGGGGAACATTGTTTTGAACATGCGTTAGTAATATCTACACCTGTTTCAACCACCTTATCTGTTTTGCATCGAAAACTAACTTCCACAACACTGAATTTCAAAAAGATTGTTGATGGTTCGTGGTTGCTTAGTAATTTTGATTAACAAAGAATTAAAATTTACCGTTATTGCAGCACAGCAATGTTTTGATAACAATTAGTTGAGATGTTTAAAAGACGTTGCACAATACAATACAGTGATTAGAAAAATCCTATACACCATGTGTTAGTCTTTAACGACGTTAATAATTTGTCAACAATAAAAACGACAGAACAAAACATCGAGAGACTGTACTTTCGCGAAAACACTTGAGGAAAGCAAACAATCATTTTCGAAGCACTTGCGCTGGATTACAGTTTTATTTTACAGAGATGAGAGGTTTCCCATTACAACTCAAGTCATTCTAAGTGAGGTGACATTAAACGTTTGTTTTTCAACCAGAACATTTTTTAGACAGATGAAACGTTAGTGTTGATTCCTACTATTACAGAACGAACGTTCATGTGTTATGGAGCAATCTCGTTCGATTTGACCATTTGGTTTTGGTAAAAAATGCATTTCAAAGCTTCAAAATCAAACGAGACTGATGTTTAAATGAAACAACATCGTTTTTCTAATTCGTGGAATTTTCATTATACATCCTCCTTATGCACCTGATTCCAGGACAGAAGGCATAAGGATATCCATAGTAGTCGTACTTCCTGAACTGAATGTTGCCTGCAGTGAGATTTTGAATGTTATCGGCCATCTGTCCTTTGATAAAGTTAGCAGTTACGGATATGCTTGGATGACTGTTGAACTCCGACATATCAACAGTTTCTGGAAAAAGCAACCCTAATTAAAGACATTCACAAAGAACCCTCCATAAGATTTAGGGATGAACAAAACCATAAAGCAAAAAAAAAACGTTCAAATTGCAGTAATATAAAGCGATATATTTTTGTTGACTGCCTGGTTTCGCCTGATAAAGCAGAAAAAATCTGCTTCGATAGATCGCATGAGCTGTGCAAAATTAAATGGTATGGAGCAGTGGTTACTTAAACCACAAAAAATTCACTTGAATCAGGGAAGTTACGATGCTGAATTTGTGTACAGTAATTGATTATAAACAAATTTATTTCTGGCATTTAGCCTTAACAGCACAAAGTAAACCTGAACCAATCAACGTCTTTACTGTTTTCGACTAAAAACTAATTTATTGAATGAACATGGGGCATTTACAAAGAAAATGTTTTAGCAATGATGTTTTTTTAAATTCGTACCAGATTTTTTCTCCTTTGAGCAAACCGATACGGTATTACAGCGTAATGCTTTGTATTTAAGTTGCAGTTACTCGGCCACGTGTCAAATCTGTTGTGAAAATATAAGGTAAAGCTATAGAAGCTTAGAGTAAGATTTGTCCTCATAACCCAAATCGCTATTGCATGAGAAACTACAAGAAAAATATATATTTTTTTGAAAACGCAGACGAAGTGCTGCCTTGGTATTGTGACGTCATACGCGGAACGATTGTAGCGACCGATCTCTTGGTCGGACGAAATGCCCAGTTTTGTAATTGTTCGTGGCGTTTGAATTGTTAGTCTATCGGCAGCGCATTTGCACTCCGAAGCTGAAGCGCACAGAATGTTGTTGGATGGAAGGAATTTTGGCACTGGTATTATCAGACTTCACATCACCCCTCTGTGAGCATACTATTTCAGAAATGTCACTGAGTTGAAAAAGAACGCCTGCTGTGTCACTGAAGAGCACGTTGCTCGTGCTCCCAGGACCGAAGAAAACTTCATTTTGTGCTTTCAGCCTATATGTGGCTTCGGCAAATTATAATTCGGTTAGAGAAGTGACGTTCGATGTTTTCAGTTCATATCAAAGGAAGTAAGACCTCGGCACGACCCAACTCTGTTGTAAGTTTCTCTTCCGGGAGAATCTACGAGTCTGCTCTCAACAGTAACAAAAATCACGATAGCCAACAACGAAATGTCTAGGAGAGCAAGAGGAGGCAGTACTTGCAGAAAGGTTCCGGAAAAACCCTTGGTCCACCAAATGTTCTACTAGCTGTGAACACATGAACATTTTCAAAAAAATTACGCGTATAGGTGGAGGAGAAGGGGATGTTTTAGGGTGTAAAGGATTTTATACTGAATTTAACTGAATTTTCCCAAAAACCGTTTATGTGGAAATTTTCTCTTCACACATTTTCTGTAGCTCATGGTACATTATATTTTCCTCTACCATGTTGCCATACACTTGAATATACAAAATTTAGCACTTGAAATTTGGTTCATAATAACCGAACTAAAATAAAAACCTAAGCTGTGCAAAAACAATGTCAGAAGCCAGCTGGCTTCTTCAGTATCTGCCTCACAGTTCTGAGTTTTTTCATTCACATTCCAGCTGTTGCGGTCAACTAAGAACTTCAGACCAGCTGAGGTAGGACCAGAGCCGCTCCTTCTGAGAAGACATGCATGTCATGTATCATATAATTTACAGACTATTATGACTGTGCCACGAGTCTTGCAACATCATCTGTTAAGCTGCACATATGTGCAACATGCAACAAACTGTATGGCATAGTGTGTTCATTCAAACACTGTAGCTACAATTAAACACAAAAGCTTTTCTGTGGCATGGACTCCAATGATATGATGGTGCCCTGTAGCATAGTCTACTTGATCCCCTCAACGCACAATTAATAAAGCACATAAACGAAATGCCTTCTTCGCCAAAACATAAATGAATCAATGATACATAAACTCTCACAAAGAAAAGCATGAAGTTACTAGAAATAGTTTGCTGATGTCATATATTTTAATGCATTTTCTATAATGTAATAAACTTTTATTTCTATACTCAAAAACCAGGAATTTGTTGATGTCATATATTTTTAATGTGCATTCTATGACAGAATAAACTTTTATTTGCACACTCAAATACAAGGAAGTATAATTTCAGTTGAGATTGCCAAAAATTATCCAAATTTCTGTGCACAAATGTTTGGAGATTTTTGTCGACTTCCTGACAAATGAACGCTTTTTAGGGTGCGCTTTCCCCTCTGCACCCCCAGTTCCTACACCACTGATTGCACGGACCAGACGAAAGTTTCAGAAATTATGTTTGAGTTACAGTATAAACGGAATGCAGGCATAAATGTCAACATGCCGGATGAGAGCTAAATGTAAGCTTCCAAAAGTGAATAGCACAGAATAAGTGACGCAGTTGAAGTCAACTTTTCCCAACGAATGTTAAATAGGGAAATGTAACAGAAAGACTGTGTGAATGAAATGACCAGCTTGCAGGAAAGATGTATCTTTTTCTGACTAATGACACGTACTAAACATCTTCAATTGTGAAAATGATTGATAATGTATTCATCAGACTTTATTGCCTACTAAGGAATGTCTAACGTAGACTTTATTGCCTACTAAGGAATGTCTAACGTGAACTTCGAAGGAAGTTTGCGTTAGACAAATTGATATATAAATTTCAATGAAAATTTTTAGAATGCCAATCGCGGATAAAAGACCACCAAACATAAAATAGGCATTTAAAAAATAATGTATTGCGTTCCAAAATGGCTTGAAATACATCACATACAGCGTTATTACAGCATCTTCATTGTACTTTCATTTCATACAAACTCGAAATTTGCCATTCAATAGTTGCAGCTGGTGTTTAGTAGTTGCAGTCAGAAAGGCGTAAGGTTTTTACTATTAGAAAGCTTCAAATGGGTGAATAAGGTATCACTAACAACACTTTGATATGAGGATCGATGTAGACGTTGCTGGTGGACTGTACAATTTGCTCTCTAAAACAGCTATGTCCAACCCGCGGCCCAGTCGAAGGTTTTGTGCTGCCCAGTTTAGGTTTTTGCTCTCGTAAAAGTATCCTGCATACTCACAACCTGTCCTTATTTTGATAATTTTGAATTTGATGTTTTTGATGGTGGTGGTCCTCAGTGCCACTTTATCACGTCTATTACCGTTGTAGTTAGGATTCAAACGATTTCAGTGCATTAGCTTAAGCCAAATTCAGTTTGCTAAGATCAAAGTAAGCCATGAAATGTGCGGCCCTCATTGTTATGTCATTCATTGTGCGGCCCTGGTTAAGATAGTGACATACTTTTTGGCTCAGCAAGCCATTTGGGTTGGACATAGCTGCTCTAGAACAACCATATTTGGTACAAAATATCGTAAATTGCTAAATGACAAGTTGGAGCTTATTTGAACGTTCATAAATGCACTATTTTCATGCAAGACGACGCCAAGTGCCACAAATCGAAAATTGTGGGCGCGTTTTTGGAAAGTTGGAAGATTCACGTCCTTGATTGACCAGGAACTGACCGGGATCCAACCGAAAAGATGTGGGTAGTGTCTTGAAAACAACCAAACAGTCTCAAGCAATTCTTTAAAATGCAATAAAAAACTTTTGGACACGTGAACTACCTTCCGCATATTGTTACAAACTCATTCAGTTTTGCCGCACGTCTGAAAATGATTACTCGAAATAAGGGTTGGCATAAAAAATTTTGAATGTTATGTGTATCAAAAGAAGTGATTCGAAACAAATGTAGTGTTGCTAATCCTTTATAGTCATAACGATGAACAACTAATGGAATTTTAGCACTATCACTCATTGAAATCCTTGATATGTGATAATTTAACATGAGGTGTTCATAAACTTTTATACCCGATGATACATTTTGCATTAGGTTATTATTTCAATAATTCATGGAAAGCACTTAAAACGATTTGAATAAAACATTGAAAATCTTACTTGCACACTGCAAAATTGCATTCAAAAACTCCATGACATTCCAGTAGTTGGTAAAATATCCTTGTTTTTTTGCTGAAATTGGAGAAGGAAATTTATAGTTTACAAAATCACTAAACAATTTTACGCAAGCATAAGCCAGTTATTTGCTTGACACCGTAAGGAACATTTCACCAACACCAGTTCATTTGCTAGAACGATTCAGCGAATGAAGTCTGTAGTGACAAACCACGGAATATGCGGGTGGCAGAACGTATACAAAAGGTTGAAAACTTTAACGTCATTTTGCATGTGTCTATAGGTAGGTGGGCATATATAATAAAAAAAAAAACAAATTTTATAATGATTTTCAGACTGAAGCTTTAACATGGAATGATCCTACAGATGTAGATGGCTGACTGATACTTAATATGTGTCTGGAGTTTTGTATAAGAAGCGGCGTTGAGGCAAAATACTCTTTTCGAGCGCCAACATATTCAGCAACATTGTTGGTGTGCATTGATGCGACGAAGCGTAGCGTAGTTTTGCATTCATTAATTCTGCAAAACACCGGTGAGTCTGAAAAATAAAACTTCAGACACGTGCAGAGATATATGAACCCTAATCTGCTATAAAGAAAGTGTAAGACTTCAGCAAAATATATTCATGGGCTTATAGGGTTCCTGAATCTGAGGACAAGATCTTCAAATCTTTAGCAACGTTAATTTTCATTTTGAGCAATATCTAACACGATGCTGATCCAGGTAGCGCAGTTTTCAACCTTGATTGGAATGTGGGCTTTTGGAAATTGTTTCATCTCTTTTTTTTGAGGGAAAATCGCTGCTTGAACCAAACGTGAGATCACAAGCTCTGGTAAAGATTGAAGAAGCGGATACGCAAAACAGCACACAATGCATTGTGCACCATTTCGAAAATATGGCGCGCAATCGGGTACGAACATGCAATTAAGGTTGACTAAACCAATTTTAGTTTGTACTGCTGAGCAGAGAAGTTGGACCGCTTTACAGATGAAACAGTAACAGTGCACTTTCGGTACATGTGGACTCTAAACTCCATTTAAGACGTTAAAAAGACGCAACGATCGTTCAGAAATCAGATAACAATAAACAAACTTAGGATTTACTGTTGCAAAACATCTCCAGATAATCAGTGAGTTGATCCAATTCCAGAATTTTGTGACATAAAGTTTTTAAATGAAGTGGTTACTTTTACTTTTTGAAACACAAAAGCGCGTGACCCAGCGCTTTGACTAAATTGTTTGATTTATCAATGCAGTTAGTTTTTGCACACAATCTGAATTCACAAGAAAGAAAACACACAGTTCTGATATCTTCCATTTCCAAGATTGTACTAGATTTCTTCTAATGGCAATGTCCACAAACTAGGGCTGAGTTCAAGTAAACAAAAATTTATTATTTTAAGTAATAAGTAATTTCTAACAAATTACTTAAGTAATTCAAGTAAATCAGGAAAATCAATATCTAGACTTGAAAACATGCAAGCACATCAAGAGCATTGCAATTATTAAATCACATTGTGGGTGAATGGCTACTTATTTTCTAAAAAACTTTGCACAAGACACAAACGGTCAATCATCTCATCACTTAATGAAAACTTAAACCTTTATAAAAACAGTCCGGCAGCATTAAAGCATCTTTCAGATTCCAGCGAAGAAGGTGGAATACAACCACGGCAGAATTTCAATTTTCTCAGAACTTTAGGGCATTTTTTAGTTGCTTCATAAAATGCCATTTCTTTTTTGATGTGAGTCGGGCTGTTTTCCTGGGTTTCATTTACGTGAAAAGTCTATGTTCTGAAGAGAACGTCATTCAGTTTTTCAGCTTTTGATTTGTTTGAGGGGTTCCTGCCTGCACCATCAACATTTACCGTATTCATTCAAGTATAACGCGCACCATTAATTTTTTGATTGAAAATTGGTATAAATTTTTTTCCACTTTTTCTCAGCTCCGACCAAAGATTGTAAGCAGGGGCGTAACGAGGGGGGGCAAGGAGGCGCAATATCCCGGGCGCCAAGTCACTATGGGGCGCCGAATGGCTGCGTGGGGGCGCCAAAAAGTCCCAACAATATCACAAACTTTCTTCGATACAGTAAATTTTCTTCCGAAACAGTTCAGTTTCGAACATGGGGGGCGCCAAACTTGCTTCGTGCCCCGGGTGCCATCGAACCTCGTTACGTCCCTGATTGTAAGTGACAAATGCTGTTGAAAGCGTGCGCCTATGACAAAACATTTATTGACAACATACATTTATGTTGCAACGCCGATGTCGTCCTTTTTGTTGCAACATTTTGTATTATTATATCATAGAGCCTAAGTAGCGTTGAAACTCCAAACAGGATAGTTTATCTACAGCGCATTGGATCCATAGATGCCACGCGGTAAAACGCTAACACGCCGGTTTTAGGAAGCGCTGTCCCATTTGGCAGAAGCTCTGGCATACGAAAAGAACCAGGGCCACATTCTACAAACAAGTCATGAATGGTGCAACGATTCATCGAATTCTATAAAAACGCAGCCCCTTGCCGAACCTACCCAACGTCGTGCAACACAGATACAGAGGGAGTGAAAATTAGGCGCGCTGCCATTTTGTAACGAAGGCTTAAAAGTTCTTTTTTGACGAAATTTTTAGTTGCGCAGTGCGAGTGCGCGACCGGGTTTTTGCACCCTTGCGCTATGCTGAAACAGGCTATACGAAATGTACCGTACTTGCGAGTTCTCTTGCGTACGACTTGTTTATTATGCGCACCTGAACTCATGTGACATCTGGCGTAACGGTATAAAAATCTAAGACTTCCTTTATAACGCGCACCGAACTTTGCGTTGGTGTTTTTGGTGAACAATTTCGCGCGTTATACTCGAATAAATACGGTATATTGTGATTGTTAGAATCAAACTACTCATGCGGAAAGAGTCTTTGGCAAATGTCGTTACCCATTTTGGCAAGGTCCCCTTTCCTGGGATACCTCAATAACGAAGTTTCCACTATAGCTTATCATAATGATCCCGTAGAATCTAAGTACCGGCATCCAGTAAGTCTGAATACTCCCTCAATTCGCCTGGTGCTTATCCTCTCTTTCACTGCAACGGAGACGTACAGCAGGGGTGGTCAATTAAATTGGCTCGGGGGCCACTTTTTAGAAGGCCGGATTTAGCGGAGGGCAGTAAGTTCTAATTTGATCGTAAAATAAATGAAACAAAAATATTATTGGTACACAGAAAAGGTTTTAAAATAATTGGTTTTGAGCAATTAACTTTATCCGGCGCAAGCAATATTGTAACAAATGGAAACTCATACAAATTTAACATCTGAAGATGTTTCCTGAATGCTTCCGCGGGTCACTGAAAATGCTGTGGCGGGCCACATGTAGTCCACGGGCCGCTAATTGCTCACCCCTGACGCAGTGGCGCAGCCAAGAATTTTGTTCGGGAGGGGCCAATCAGTGAGGTCGTCTTTAGTCCGACTGTTCCTTCCGTTTATTTTCGAAAATTGATGTAAAGCGCCAGTAAAAATCTCAGCAAGTTTATGTCGGGGATGGCATGACCTCTACGGCCTCATTCTGGCTGCGCCGCCACCCTGACGCTCAGTATTTGCACTTTAAAAGAGAATGAATTCCAGCACTAACACATGCTTCCACACTTCTGATCGCTTTCCAGTACATTTTTTCCAATTACTGGACTCAGACATTGTACAAATACAAAAATGACTTATTAGCTGTTGATGAACTGCTCAGACAAATTCGCACTTGTTCACTGCGATTCAATTTATTGGAATGAACTTCTAGCTCCGAATCGCTTCACGATGACGCCCAACAACTGTGGCTCACAAGCGCTTTGCACAGGCAAGAAATCTGTTCGTCTCAATGGCTTATTTTATGTGTGATGACGCATGTCTTATATAATATTGCGTTTACAGCAATAGATGTGGCTTCTGAAGTCTTGAACTTTGCCTAAATAAAATTACTTGAAATATGAAGTAATGGAAAAACTACCTACTCAAGTAACAAGTAAAGAGTTTCAAGTAATTAATTCAGCAATTACTTACTTGAACCCAGCCCTAACATAAACCCATGCAATATCGCCAAGGCTGTTTCTTACTAAAGCTATCCAACTCTTTGAAAGTTGCTGATGTTAGACTACAGTATTTATCTGATACGAGGTACCTTGGTATAACAGCGTATCCCAATACGACGTTATCGGGAAAATCTGTAAACAAACATTCCTTCTTCCGTTCCCACAAGCAATTTTCCTGCATAGAGCCTTTGGAATTCCACACCTGGCATGAAGTTAAATATTTGAATTCACTTGGGCTTTTTGAAACAAAACACTGAAAAACCAGAGTGTTGCACGTAACTTTCAAGACTTTTCTGAAAAAGCCAAAGCTTTGTATTTGAAGTCACGTCGTTTTCATCACTAAAGTAAGTTACATAGGAGAAACCAATAAAAAAATTTGCAGATATTTTATACATTTAGCAAAAAAGTAAAATAACGCGAGATATACAATTTTCAGTCAACAACATCTGAAAACAATTTTGTGAGTTTTAAAAGTGAATGTCTTTCAAGTCTGCCATCCAAATTGTGTTCTTTGAGTTTGTGATTTTTGGCATTGCAGATAGGTGCAACAATATCTAGCGGCAATAGCGAAATACATATTTCTAAAATAAATTTAGTTCGTTTCTTTGTCACCGTTGACAGCCAAACTTCATTCACGTTATGGCAAGGAGTCGGAGACGGAGTCGGAAATTTTGGAAAGGTCGGATTCGGAAAATAGTGCAGGCTAGGACTCGTAGTCTGACATTTTACCTCCGACTCCACAACCCAGGTTATAACTTTCCCTTAACAGGTTTTTGTTTGCGACAGTCATCACATGGATGAACCACTGACATTTACTGAAGATTGCAATATGTACCAGCACTTGAAATTAAGATTGAACCGGTCACAGCACTCGAAGTCTGTATCTTTTTTTGAAATAATAGTTTAAATAAACTTCAGCTTGTAAAAAATAACTTATGCATTTAGATTTGAATACCGAATTTATGTCGTGTCGTTAAAATAGCATCGCAGTGATATTTTCAAAACATCTTAGATCTGACTTAGCTTCCAGTTGTACAGTATGTTGGCGAAAAATTACCTTCGAGCTGGCTACGTAGAAAATTATCGAACAAAAAGACCCAGAATCTTCGCAGTTGTAGGTGTGATGAAGGTCATATTCTGAACCATCAATTTCGTCCATCCATACGGAGTAACGTATACCCTAGAATGATAGAAACATATGCAAATTGTTTAGTGCTTGCGTTAATGTTTGACATCTACAAAGCCTGTTTTGCAGTGTTCATCACATAATTTCTTTTTTGGAAATGTCATTCATTGGTTTTAAGGGCTGCTTTCGGCAAAACATGACCGATACTATGTTAAGGTGTTACTAAAAATATCCAGTTGCAGCGCCGGATTTAGATGGTGGAGAGCCTGTGGCCTAAACGTGGTGAGAGACCCCACGACAGATAAGGAATCCTTAAGTTGAAGATGATTGATGAAGTCATTGGCATTTCCACGGGACATTAATCTTTATGACGTAATCTTGTGAGTTAACTCAAATATCGTTAACTCAAATGTAACAAAACAGTTTGAACCAACATGATATTTGACAATGATTACCGATTTGTGAAACCGTTTCAAAACCGATCGCCAGAAATATCGCATTTTTTATAATAATTTGCTTGAAAAATCTTCTAAATCTATTCTTGAAAAATGCTTCTAGACGATCCAAAGTTTTCATCATTTCCTCGAACCGCTAGTCATCCTTCAGCAATAACTTTTATGACAGAAACCAAACGTTGCAGGCAAACGCGATTTTCAATATTGTTCCCATTGATTGACCTGACTGGCTAGCTCCGTGTCAATACTTCCAAGTGATTTGAATATGGGACTAGTGGCGTAGCAAGGCAAAATGCCGCCCGGGCCCGACCACAAAAAGTCCGCCCTTTGCACCTCTCAAATTTGTTTTCAACAGTTTAAACAAATGAAGATTATGTTTGGTGCTTATTAAGATATAAAAAAAAAATAATGCATGTTGTATATCAGGATCAAACACTCACCAACTGAAATGACTGTGATTTTTCATTCTAGATTATGGATCTTGATATTTTGGTTGTTCGCCGCCTTTCTCATCATTACTCTCCCAATTTTTTCTTCCTTCTTTATATATGCATGTATCAACCCTGCATACTTTCTTTTTACTCATTCCAGGGAATCAAGCAAAAACACAAAGGATTAAAGAAGCGCTCGCCTGGCCTATAGCTTAACCCTCAGGTGGACCACCTTTTTGGGCAGAGGATGACAAGCTCAAGGCAAGGCAAACCAAAGAAGGAGTTCTAAGTTCAGAGAAAAGCGAACTGCTTTAATGACCAAAAATCGGCCTTTTTATAGCCGGATTGTCATGTGACTGGTCACAAGACTTTTCTATTTTTAGTAACAATTTGGGGGCGTGTGATCACGCTTCAGCAATTACGTTATTTCGTATACTTTTGATTGGTTAGTTCAAACAGTTTGCATTATTTGATTTTGTTGCTTAGCAACAGTAAGAAAGGCATATCTTTGTTGGTTTGGATTAGTCTTTTCGAGCCGGTTGTTTTTCGTTGCTAGGCAACGGCCGGATATTCTTCGTCAT
>Ga0210059_1006266_pt1 | contig 19114 bp, 14 predicted proteins | sample Ectturendosymbi2_FD_188042 | JGI IMG/M metagenome (GOLD analysis project Ga0210059, IMG submission 188042) | Ecteinascidia turbinata endosymbiont from Florida, USA - Sample 2 (SPAdes) (version 2) | ecosystem: Host-associated > Tunicates > Ascidians > Unclassified | place: Key West, Florida... | reverse complement strand
CATTACTCACATCATCAAATCCCAAGAACGCTTCCTTCACTTCACAAGCCACCTCGCTTTTAGCCACATAATGACAGAGATCTGAGCTTTGTTTGTGACATCTGTTGACTCGTCTACTTCTGCAGCAACAAATGGGGCTGCACTTATCTCTTTTATATCATATCTAACCACATCACGTATTGCTGCAATTAAATCGTTCTGAATTATGTTTGAGAAGCCAGAAAACACAGTAGATGTCTCTAAATGTCTAGCTAGTCTTTCGCAGCAAGAGTATGTAAAAGTTCCACATAGTTGCCACGATTGGGGGAAAGAACTCTCATCGTTACTACAAAATGCTAATTGCTGTTTGGCTGGGAAGCAATTTACATTAATGAGGTCTTTCAAAATCTCTCGGTTTTCCCTTACCTCAGCATTGTGAACGCTGATATTTAGTATCCGCTGTTCGTTCAAAGTCAGAGTATATCATTGCGCTTCCAAAAGTTTTTAAAGCAATTTTGGTTTTTAATGTTATTTTTTGACCTGGCATGACTGCTGAGGCTTCTTGGTAGATTTTTCATGTCACAAAATCCTGTTGTAGTCCACACATTTTCATAGCAAGTTTTCCCAACGTGACTTGTCGGTCAAGCCAGTGATGCCATATCAGTAGGATAGAATTGCGTAACTATGTCGTAACAATGAAACGTTTCCATTGAGGCACAGATATTGCCTGCCTCCCTTCGCCGCCTTACCACTGTAGCTGCACGTCTGACCAGCTACTGATGTATCATAACGCAGCATATTCAATATATTATACACAACGTCAAGTAAGTGCCAGTCAATGGAATGCGAGAGCATATAGCGGAAGGAGTACATATTATTAAAGTGTATACAAACATTACACTGTTACTGAGATGAAGGCTACAGAGCTGATATAAAGGTAATTGCACGGCAAGCGCTCACCACGACAGTTTGTTACAGACTGCTCAATGCGATTAAGCGAAAGCCACGCGGTGAGAGGAGCACAAGCAGTCGCTGCCTCCCTTCGTGACTTCCCCTGAGTTGAAGAAGAAATACGCAAATTCAGATGTATTGACTATGAAAACGATTAGAATCATACAATAATTGCACCTTTTCAACATGAAAGGACAAATTTTTATTCAGTTTGTTATTTTGGATCCCTAATTCGTTTTGCACATTTCATGATTATGGCAGAGGAACTCCCTTCCTTGCCTCCCCTGACGGCCCGTCACTGATTTTTTATCATTCAGATTTTTGAACAACTTTCTTGCCCTGAAAAACAGAGTTTGCCCCGAAATTTTTCACTGCATTGAAATATTTTTATCTTTCAGGACTTTTGAGCAACTTGTGCTTGCCCTGAAAAACAGAGTGTGCCCTGAATTCACTGTATTGAATATATATTTTTTATCATTCACAATTTTGAACAACTTGCGCTTGTTTTGAAAAACAGAGTTTTCCCTGAAATTTTTCACTGCATTGAAATATTTTTTATCTTTTAGGATTTTTGAGAAACTTGTGCTTGCCCCGAAAACAGAGTTTGTCATGAAATTTTACAACGTATTTAATATACTTTTTACATTCAAGGAGTTTGAGCAACTTTTGTTTGCCCTGAAAACAGAGTGTGCCTGAATTCACTGTATTTAATATATGTTTTTTATCATTCAGAATTTTGAACAACCTGCGCTTGCCCTGAAAAACAGAATTTGCCCTGAAATTTTTCACTGTACTGAAATATTTTTTATCTTTCAGGATTTTTTAGCAACTTGAGCTTGCCCTGTAAACAGAGTTTGCCCTGAATTTTTCAAGCAGGGTGGGCGGCCGCCCCCCCCCGACTCGTACGCCACTGGTTACCGGACATTTTACGTCAGCGCTCTATCTTGTTTTAAGCGGTATTCACAATTTGTTATTTTGCTGAAATGTTCAGGACAACAGCGTATGTATATTTAAAATGCAACAGAAACAGCGCAGTTTCTGCCAAACCAGCGGAAGTGCAATTCACTTGAGACTATTGCTAAGCACGCCATCATTATTTCGCAAGATCACAATGCTACCACGGAGTAAATTCAATTGTGTGTAGACGAGTTGATATGACGTGTTTTCAATGTATCCTACGGGGCTTTATTTGTGCCGGCTAACAAGCGAAAATATAGCAGTAGCTTGTTTCACAGCGCTTGTGCTTAACACACAAAGAGTTAAAGGAAAAAGTTAAATAAGACTTGTTTCAGGTGAGAGCTGAATGACTAATAGTTGCACAAGATTTTGTTCAGATGAGAACAACATATGATTCCATTTCTTGGGTTCACGTTTGGTTGTGTTTATTTTGCCTCATGACGCAAATGTTGTGCTAGGACAATTTTGCCATTTGTCGAACATGATTGGTTTTATGAAACATTGTAAATGTTTGATATTAAATGTATGTTTACCTTATGTCAATTACTTCTTTAATTAGCTGACGAAATACATACTCTATCTCCAATGTTGTTGTGCAAAAGGTCGTCGCTTCGACTCTCTTTGGTTGGTTGAGGGCGACGCAGCCTTTCGGCTGCAAAATCTGTCAGATATTGTTGTCTCATTTTTTTCCTGGGAAAGGATTCCTTTCGATAGACAGTGCAACACAGAAAAATGATTTTATTCGAAGTGTCCCTTGCGACTAGATCAGTAGAAAACTCCTAGATTTACCTTCAACTTTGACAAGAGCAAACCTTTTCATTTTTTCTCATTTTACCAACTACAAGCCAACCTCTCAGCTTGATAAAGTCTTTCTGTGCTTATAAAGGCAACGCTTCGGACATAATAACTTCGCCGGTCAGTAATGTCAAGTTGCTGAGGAGGTCAGCAAACACATTTAACAATATTCTGAGAAAAAGTGTACAAAGACACAAAAATGAGCCGAATCTTCAAATTTTTACGACCCTTCTGCTCAGGGATGCAACACGAAAGACAAAAGCAGCACTTTTCAAAACGCAACCAAAGATTTTCATTCAGGTGTAACGCAATTGTTAATAGGTCGTTAAAAAATAAATAATACATAATAACAAATTATATAACACCGACAAAAGGTTGGTAGTTTTGGCGGAGTCAGTGTGAATTTGGTCTTTGGCACAAAACTGCAGCGATTCTCTATCTTGAACCTCAGAAAGGATTGGATTTTGCCATCAATCATTGATGCCATTACCCAAAACACTCAAAAATCAATTCGACAGTTTAGGAATCGTTAGTATGGAATGTTTGCCACGTTATCAAATAGCCAAGTGTTTATACATTTGTTCAACAAGCAATCAAAGCGAACTCTGTTAAGTGCGTTTATACATTTTTTCTGAACATATTCAGCAAGATGCTTACTGCACTCACAGCTCCATTTCATGATCTCGCATATGATGCAGAGAAGTTAGAAATGTCACGGAAATACAACAAGCTGCAATAACACAACTTTCTAATTCCAGTAGCATGGAATTCATTTTCATGAATCTCATTCAACATATATACGCAAAAAGGAATGGAACTTGCAAAGATATCACGTGTGAAAGTGCAAGTGGACATTGGATGCGCAAAAAAGGAAATTGAGAAAAACAATGCGGTGATAGTTATTAGGAGTGAATTTATTGGCTGTGTAACAAACACTTATCCACGAGTGTAGTGCTGAAAAAGAAATATGGGAACGCACCCAAATTCTAGCCATCTTCACCAGCAGTTCAAACCAATTTGAAATTAGTATTTGATAAAGTAATCAGTTTCATTGCATTGGAAACGAAAACATTCACAGTGTTACCTCAACCTGAAACATTCTGATCAAAGTTTTACGACGAAGAGTAAATTGAACACAGGTGCAAAGTAACACAAAGTGCATAATACGCAAACACAATTCATGATGTAACAAACAGCGATTACACAAACAGGCTAGGAATATACGCAGGAGATATTTTCTCATTTATTCATTTATGCGAAGTCACGAGGTACACATAGGAAATCTGAAAGAAAATTCACATCTTTGTGAAAAAAGTGCGGGAAATCGTTCACACGCATTCACGCCCCACTGCACACCGCACGTGTCGCGATTTCTTTCGAATCGTACAGAATATCCGGCAGGTGTGCGGCGTTATGTCATGGCTAAGGAAACAGATTTTGCGAAATACGGATTCCGTTTGTTTGAACAAGATAAATTCGCGATTTCGATAAAAACTAAATGCTCATTTGTTTAAAAACAGACTAGATTATTTTTCCGATGTTTTTTGCAATCAAGTGTTAACACACACCATTCGAGTAGCTGAACACGTTTCAGTAGTTACATTTCCAGTGCCACAAGAAAACAAAAACCAGAACAAGATTTATTGGAGCGGATTGTTGAGACGCTGCATTTGCGGTCGTGGTAGCACTTGTGGGGTTGGCTCCTGTTTACAATAAAACTGCATTTTTACAAACAGAAAAATCAAATTCACTTCAAAATTGCTAGAGATAATCGACAAAATCTTCATTTTTTCCGTGCTACAAAGTTTGCTAAAACGCTTCATCAAAGTTTTTTCTCGAAATCAAAAGACATGCAGATCACAGGCAAACATGAGGACTTGCTTATGTTTACGTGGGAAGCAAAACAATTATTGATTTCGATATTATTCTTTGTCTACCTTAAATTGTTTGCTGCCACAAATGTCTGTTTTGTCTAGTAAGTTACGTCCAGACAATATCTTGCAAAATATTCTTGCGATATATTTTAATGGGCTGGTAACTGTTTTTTAATTTCGAAAGAAAGATATTTTTGTATTAAACATGAAAAACGTACACTCGTTGATGTTTATGACGGTTAACGGACAAGGTCCACTTGCTCAGGTTGCACAGCAGTCATAAAATTGTGCTGGAATAAATCGTGAGTATTCTTCTTTTTACTGTTCCACAAAGCCACAAACATTAAATATAAACAGATTTTCAAAGCAATGTTTTTGGAAGTCAATGCGGCACTTCCCAACATCTGATCTAGGCCGAAAAAGAAAGCAACGTCGATGGGGAAGAAAGATTTATGTGAATGTTATTCCAAACAAATTTAAGTAAAATGATTTGTTTCGATTGAAATCTATGCTGTTCGCAATATCCTATCATAGCATTAAGAGAGTGTGAAATATGCAAATGCAATGATCAGAAAACTTTTGTTCAATGTCTTTTGTTGCTTAATTTCAAACACAAAGGTTTATACATCCATGCATCCGTTGAAAACTCTTATGTTTGCTGCAAAGTTTCGAGGAATCAGACGACTTATCTCTGCTTGCATGGCTTTGCAATAATTCGCACTTAACCTATCTGTGTTCAAGTAATTAATCTCCACAGAGGTGGTGCATCCGAGTGTATCATACTGTATCTATGCATGTCCAAAAGATTAAAAATATGTTTCGTTTCAGACTCCTTCGACACAGTGTTCATTTTCTATCCAGTATTCAAACATTTTCGTACCATCAGTTCTGGCCATAGTCGTTGTTTCGAACTCGGATATAGTGGCTGAAAATAAACAAAAACGATAAACAGATTTATCTCTTTTCAATTCCATTCTGAGCATTCAATGAACTTTGGCTGATTTGACCTTTGCAATAGTTCAGTAGAATGTCGCAGAGGCAAAGCTTGTCCACAACTCCAGACATGTTCAGAAAACCATAAGCAAGAAAGATTTTTCAGACAAATACCAAAGAACAAATGCCTATGGCGTACTTAAAGCACATAAAGCAGCTTCGTCAAATAGGTTATCGATATCAGATTACCTGAGGGACTATGAAATAATTTATTGGAAATCCCAATTCAAAAATGTTAAGTTGTTTTGACTGCGTGAAGGAAGTTAGAGATATTTTTTGCTTTGGTTGGTGAAGTTTCATCAGGAAAGAAATCCGGGAAGGTCGTACGTACATAACAGATTTTTACAGCTCTGTTCTGTCAAATTGGCGAAATTATATTCTTTTGGCAGAAAACGTCCTACACCAACGCTTTTCAACCAGTTCCCCGCGTCCTGCTAGTAGACCTCGAAGCCCCCATAAGTGGGCCACACCCCTTTCTCTGAACTTTGGCATTGTGCAAGCACGAATTAATTTTTCTGAAGACGTTATGGATGATGAAAGCCAAAACCGTAACCTTGATCTGATCACATCCATTGAGCACGCTCAAGTTTCGAATTAAAGGTAAATTTCATGTTCATGTATTCTTTGCGTTGTTGGTTTTCCACCACATCTTATTGTGTGCCCTGAAATTAATTCTCGGAAAAAGTTGGCCGCAAGGTTGAAAAGGCTGAGAAGCACTGGCCTATGCATTTTTTCATACAGCTACTAAGGCGAGCAAATAGTTTCTCAAAAGTCAACCTAAGTTGTTTATCATTCATTGGTACCTTCATCCACTTCAGTCTATTAGTGTACCTTGTATATCACATGCCACTGAAGCTGCAGCCATCATTTATGAGTACTTTTTCAAAGCAGCTGCGTATATCAACCAGTGATGTATTCGAAACCTTAACCCGGAGACCGAGACCTAAAGCTGGTTAAAGCTTCGACGACGAGACTGAGACTTCAAAATCGAGACCGAGACCCGAGATTTAAAAGTTGTCAGTTTTTCCGAAATGTTTCTAAAAGTGGTATCACCACCTCCAAGCTGAAATTTGCATGTTTGGTACCTGTTTCGTTTTTTCTTTGCATGCAGATGGAGCAGACAGGAAACAAGTTGAATTTCAGAAACTTTACCAAGCCTTATTTTCGGAGCATTTAAAGAGTCAGGAGAATAGACTTATGACCGAGACCTGTAGCCTTCAAGACCGAGACCGAGACGAGACCTGAAACCTTCGATACCGAGATACCAAGAATGGGTCTTAGGATGACTCCATCCCTGGTATCAGCAATAAACGCCAACACAAACCTGATCTTGTTTGTTGTGAAACCCGTGCAGATAAATTCATATTTTGCTTATACACATATACGTTGTGCATGCACGATGAAATAAAATGGAAGAACAGACAATGAAGACATGGTTGCTAGTGATACTGATATTCACAAAATTAGCAAGTGTATTACAGCTTGATTCAGTTATACGTTTTCTTTGTAAGATGACATTAGTTTTCAATTTCATTTTCAAATAAACCTTCGCAGTGACAAATGAGAGGAGTGTGCCGTAATAAATCTTTGATTTTATGAACAAGCTTTGTAGAGTAACAAAAACAGTTAGAGCACAACCAACGTAAAACCGAAGTTTTCGCATTCGTCCCATCACAGTGCACAAGCATCACGTTTCATACCTTCAAAAATTAAACTGAAATTGACAGCTTTGCTAAGACACAAATTGCAAGAACATTTTTGCTGTCTGACTTTCTTCACACAAGCACTGTAATATTTGATGAACATAAAAAGACATCATTTGCAATATGCAGGGTCTTATTTCTATTTATATTTACTAATTTCGTTCTAAACAAATGTTTCGAACAACTGTCATGGCATGTGGTCAAAGCATTTTGTAACTGGTGCAACGTTTAGGACCTGTTAAAGGCACAGAAAAATATACGAGATGTGTGGATGAGAAATAGGTTTGAGTTTTATGTTGCTTCATAGTTGCGTATTGACCAGATTTTGACGGGTTTATTACGGCAAAATGAACTTTATCTGTTGACCATAACAGTAAAAGAAGATAAACAAAGCATTCCATAAAAATTCCTAGGCATGCAAATGTTGTTGTTTGAAATAAATATAATAGAAACATTGTTTTTGAAATCTATTAGTCATAACATTCGATGGAAGCAGAAATTTCTTATTTGATTTTTTTTTTGAGTGAAAAAACAGCCAGGACAGTCTAATCACCCACTACCGTGGCAGACCTCCACCTCAATTTTGAATAAACTTGGTGATTTATTTGAACCTAAACAAATCTACCGTTCAACAAAGGCACCTTTCCTCAAACCAAATCATTGCAATTTAATCTAACCCTGATCAGGTCTAATGTGACCAACTGGGTCATTCGCACGTACCAACAATGTAATGCTGGTTTACGTGAAATGATCATTTAAAGACGATACTTCCAAATAGCTGATTACATCTGTGCGGTCTGCCCAGCGGTCTTCTCGAAATTTGCATGATCTTTGTATATATCCAGTAAGTGGGATATTTTCCCAATGTGTGGGTAAAGCACACCTGAGGTTTTCCAACAAGAAACTTTGCGAAAGCTAATTTTACCCATCTTGGGCAAATATGTTTGGCATGTTGATGAGGTGCTAAATATAATGCCTTGGGCACGTGAATGAAATCCACCTGAGCAGGAGATTTGATCTGCCTGACTGAGTGACTGATTTCGATAATTGGTTGTTTCGACCTGAGTTTGCAGGGCAAAGCTTGGTTACTTTCCATTAAACAGGAAATGTGTTAAGTTGTTTTCATTGAACACCTCGTAATTTCGAAAAACGTCAGAGTTGTCAGCACTGCATGTTCGCTGCAGGTAACCACGATGCTGCGTTTACGGTTAGGTCAAGCTCTTTGGCGCAATATGTGACAGATAAATTAGTTGGAAAATACGGGGGAAGCGGTCGGAATGCCACAGTCGAAAACTGGTTCACGTCAGTCCACTAGTGAAAAGTTTGCAAAAAAATTATGTTCTGACGTGTGTGGGAACTGTTCTTACAAACAAACGCGAAATTCTTCACTAAATGCTTGACAGGGAAATATTTCTTGGGTCAAAGTGATTTTGCTTTCAGCAGGGACTAGCCACTGCTACTTTTGCATGAGCTACAAGCACGTCAAAGTAAAGCTCGTTTGTCTGCATTTTCTCCACGCATGATCACCCAGTGATCAATGAAAATAGCAAGGCTGAAATTATTATGTGTTGCAATTCCACGAAAGATTGTGTAGACACATTTGATCTGATCTGATCTTATCAGTCATGCAGCCGCATCACCAAAAGGTGGCCTCTTACGGTTTTTATGGTGTTTTGAATAAAGCCGTTTTAAATGCTTATATTCTACTGTTGAAGAACACCAATCGCAAAACACCTTGAAACGGCGGTTGTTTCAGAAGAAATTGGCAATGAATATGATCAAGCGTTTGGCTATAAGACGATTTTGCAATACGATATTGCCTCCCGCTGTGCAGTCCACGATCAACCAGGGCTGTGGCGAAGGTACTCAAGTTTCAAGCGTCGGCTCAGGCTCCACCACCAGGTATCAAACGTTTTGGGCTGCAACTCCGGTTCCAAATTGATTTATTCCATTGAAAACTGAAAAACATTCTATTAGTTTTACAGCTCGCTTACCCCACGAACTTCGGCTGTGGAACCAGAAACAAATTCCAGGCTCCGGCTTGGGCTTCAATCATCCAAAATTGCTTAGACTCCGGCTCCGGCTCCAGGCTCCTGCTACACAGCCCTGCCATCCACAGCACAATTTCTTAATTCAGGGCAGCGTCACCGGTGGAAGTTAATAAACGTTTGCCGGCAAGGAAATTCTGCCAAATCGCCTATCGCACCGAAAAGATACGAGGTTCGCATCCCGTTATTGTGGAGCTCCTGTGATGGAACACTTTTGAATAATCTGCCCCAAGTGCTGAAAGTCAAATGCAGTATGCAATTTGGTTTTTGTCGTATAGAATATTTCAGCGTTGCTAATGTGTCAAACGCGTTTGTCCGGAAGCGTTGTGCGTCTCAGTACTTTGACGAGTTACGCATGGGAGACGAGCAGTATATTAACAGACACGTACAGTTTATATCATATTAGCCTGTCAAAGCAAACCCTGTTGTGACCTAGAAACACGTGCATGAACTCAGAAGAGCCGTTGCCGCCGATATATATGTGAAATCACATTGTTTTAACCTTTTTTATCGAACGATTTCACATATGTAGCGGCGGCAATCACAGGCTTTTAACCTTTTTAATCAAAAGATTGTGACAATTTTGGGTGAATATATGGTACAGTATGTGCACAATCTCACAAACGTTTCCTTGAAATGCCACATTTTTCTGTCTGAACCTAATTTACAGTAATTTTCAGCATGTCCTTCTGCCGGCTTCGAGTATAACAAGACATGGGTCTTGTACAAACCGACAATCAAAGCTAGTGGCCTACTTTTGGTATTTTTAATGTATTTTTCATGTCTTGAACATACGCACTACTCGCGTTTTTGGAGGGGATACGCATTTGGCTTAAAAACAATAAAATGTTTCGACATGCAAGACGTTACTTTTCATGGTCAGTTTAGCTTGCGAATATTGGCTGAGTTGTTGAGAAGTATGTCTGTAAAATCAAAAACGTCTCAGTAAACTTCGCTTATCGTGGAAACAATATTTCCAGATTTAGGGAAATGGTACTAACGGTGTGCATTCTCATTCAGACCTGAGCAAGGTCAAGGTACTGTTAGGAAACTCACCATGTTGTCAAATTACCCAGTTTTTCTTTGAAGTCGACAATAGTTTTCGTTAATGCGTCTTTGTTACTCACAGTTTATCCACGTTGCAAATGAAGATACTCGAGTGTAGACGCCTGGATGAGAAGCCAAGCCACAACCAATCCCGTACGAGGTTATGCCCACGACATACCACGTGACTTCATTGACAAGCATTACTAGAGGTCCACCTGAATCACCCTGAAAACATGAAGATTTATCTTCAGCAAAGAGACAGGACTAAAGGCAATACTTTGAAACATTAACATCAAGTCAAAGAAGAGTTTTTATCATTTGAAGTTGGTTTCACGAGGGACAGTTCACCATAGAAAAAAGATGATTTTGCATTAACTTGTAAAAATTGATTTTTCTTTTTCTTGACTGAATTTTTTAAAAAAGTTTTAAAAGTCAAAAAATCTCTTTTATCACGATAGGTTCTTTTCTGGTTATACTTCAAGTCAACAAGAGGAAGAGTTTATATTGATTTTGAACAAAGCTTCAATTGTAAGCCTTTAGCTGAAGCTTTACAATCAAGACTTAGCAGTTTCAGAGCCGGCGATTTCTTGGTGCATTTCCATCATGCAACGAAACTGCAGGGTTGGAAACATTTATTCGTTTTGGCATTGTTGATTTATCTCTTCGCATACTTCAAACACGTTGTTGTAATAGAAAACTGCATCAATTTAACTAGAAGGTTGATAACAATTAGATTTCCTGCAATACAATTTAGTGCTGGAATAACCAAAAATATTTTATGCAGTTACATAAAGAAGAGACCTACTTGAAAGTGTTAAGTAGCCTTACCATCAGAAAACGCTTCATGGGACTGCAACAAAAGTGTTGAAAATCATTTCATATCAATCAGATTTTCTTGTAGTCACCAAATTCAAAACAGATATCTCAAAATATTGCTGAACAAATGTTTTGAATCGTCGCTATGGCTTTTGTTTTCTCTAGCACAAAATTTACTGAGCTATCTATTTGACATACATTTTTACCTTTTAAATTTTTCTTCCGATTTGGAACCAGAAAAAGTTAAACTCGTCCAACAAAAATCAAAAACACTTGCCTGGCAACTGTCCACTCCACCTGCCGTGGTGTCTCCAGCGCAAATTTGCGACTCGATGATTGCACCATTATATCGGACATTGCAATCAGCGTTGCTAACTATAGGCAAACGCACTTGATGCAACGCTGATGGGTGGTTTCCATCCGTTTCTGAAAATTCTGAAAATACGAGAAGTTCAATGCTCTCTCAATCACGATTAAATGTTTGTTGCCAAATCCGAAAACCATGGTTTGTAACCCTGCTCAAGTAAACTCTGCCCAATTTGTGCAAATGGTTCTTCTACTTAGATTAAAAATTAGTTAACGCTCACGTAAAAAAATGGTTGTTTCAGTGGTTGCATTTGTTTAGACTCTCTTTCGGGCAGTCCTATCGAAATCTGCACAAGTTGTGTAGTTTTCGATGGGAACAAAAATTTGCCCAAATTGACCCATGGTTACCTGAGGTTTAACAAAATTGCTACACAATGATCCCTCCTAAGGTAACCTTGACCAATTTGGGCAAAGGAGTTGGTGCATGTAGGTTCACTAGTAAGCCACGCCAGCAACTTTTGACCGAAGCCAGCACGGGAGTAGGTCACACGACTGCAAGCACTGGCGACGCAGATCAATTCGGCGCGAATGGCTCTTGCTCAGTTCGTGGTTTTCATTGAGAAAGAGGCAGGAGAATATGTGGCGCCTTCTCCGCCAGAAGAAAGAAATTGAAACCAGCAAGGAATTGCTCCTATTGTGCGTGCACTTGTGGTAAAAGACCAAAGCATTTTATTGAGGACATGAACTTTGAGATCCGACAACGCTGTGGAACCTGTCCACCATCAAAACAGAACAAAACGAAGTTCACGTGCCAACTGCCAACAATGGGGAGCACTTGTCTGCATTGATCACTTTCAAGTCTTCGTCAACGATTACTCACAACCCTGGAATACTAACCTCGGGTGATTTCTACCTAGGCAGGAGTGGTGGCCACGTACTCCCTAGGTGAAAATCGCTTGTCGTTGTGGTTAGTGTGAGGTCGGTTGAAAATCACCCAGAGTGAGTTTTTGTTTCCCGTTGATGCCTTGACATTGTAAACATTGACAAAACTCCACTCATTTATAGTTTTCATATTTGAATTTGGGGGGCTTAGCCCACCAAATCCCCCCTGTGACGACGGGACTGGCCGTATGTGAGACATGAAAGTCAATAGCAGTGCCGTGATCAATCTGATTGCCCAACAATTGTTGTAAAGTATTTTCCATTTTGGGCAGGTTTACGTTATGTGCCTGATTTTCGTAAATAATTTGCCCATTTTGGGCAAGGTTGATTACGTGTGGCTGAAAATTGCAATGAAAATAGAAAAAATTCATGTCTCAACCTAATTTACATTTATTGCAGATAGAACCACAAGCTTGAAATGAGGTTCTGTTTAAACCTTAAACCAACCACCAATGAAGTCTACGGGCGAAATGTTTGGATTTTTCTTTGCTTTTTCGTTCATTTGCTAAGAGCACTTCCAACATTTTTGTTTGGAAAATTCCTTGTGCTCTTCGTCATATAAAAAGTTTTCCAAAATCAACACGTTGTTCTTTTCTGATCGGATGAGCTTGAGAAGACTTGCTAACTTGTAAAAAACCCGCATGCTTGTCTAAACCTGTCCGTTAGTCCAGTATTAACGAATAAACAAAATCTGCCCATTTTGGGCAAGGACAACAAAAGTGTTTGTGTTTAGCGGTTATTTGAGCAGGGTTGATGTATTTTAGGGACCCGATTCGGTTCCCTAGAATTGAAAATCGGGTCCATAGAATCAGAAAAATGATCAAGGGAAAAATATATGAAATTTAACCTGAACTTTTTCGAGTCCCTACAGGCCCACACGGATACCTAACATTTTCCTTTAAAAAAAACACTGGCGTAAACAATATGAACTGTTTGCTTGAAATTGAAACAAATATAGTTACTATGGCATTCCTTTTGGTGTTCTCTTATAGCAATTTAGTGCTTTTTGCGTAAACCAGTGGGAGAGACAGTTGGTCCTTGCAATTTGTGTTTTTCAAAGTGCTAACCTGTGGATACATTGTTAAGGAACCAGGTTAGGGTTATTCCGTTTTATTTAATTTTTTCTCAGCGTTTACGCAGTTGGACAAACCATTTTCTATTTTGCTTTGACATCCACAATACCTCTGATAGATATTTGGCTCTAATGCATTTCTCATATAATAATGGAAAATATATTCAAACAAGGCATGGATATTCCTTAGGATATTCATCATATGTAGTCTTTCTAGTTGGGTTTCAATGTATTGAAGATGTCTTTTAGTGAGTACAGCTTGACAAAAAAAACGTCAAAAGGTTTCTAAAGTAGATAAAATTGACATGATGCATTTTTTTCAAGAGTGAAGAAAAACATTTCGTTGGTGCAAAAACGTTATGTGTTTTACTTTTCATCAAGACACGAATCTTTTGAAAATAACGGAAACGATCTTTTCGCTTGTACTGGATTTCATTTCAATGTTGAACAGCCACATGCCAACTGCTTGATGTTTTTCACATAAATATGAAATAGACATGGATTTTCACGCCACGTTTTCGCAAGAAGAGTTCGCTGAATCATTGTGCATTATTTGCACTTAAAATGTGACCCGTGTAAGTGGAAAACGCACTGTTGAAAAAGATGTGTGATTCAAAAGCATTTATTTCTTTTTTGAAAAACTTGTCATTATCAATATGGAATTATTGTCTGAGAGAAAATCTTTGTGAATTCCTTATATTGTCTCTGTAATAGCAGATATTGGTTTCACCGCTATGTTTAAAACGTATTCAAAGCATACCTAGTGTTCCCCATCCAGTAGCGATGACTGTGTCCGCGGAAGTAGTAGGAAAGTTTTCAGGTGGAATGCAAACTGGACGAACGATGGAATTGAAGGTCAAAGGTGTTTCCAATTTTAGCAAAGCGATGTCAAATACGTCACTGCAACGTGAAAGCAACAATTCAAACAATTCTTTTGGCATTTCAAAGTTCACTCTGAAATTTGATGAATCACAGTTTAATTGTCTAGCTGTTTCTGCTCAGCAATGTTAGTCATACAAGATGAGCAACGTTGTATAGAAATCCAAAAACCCGTACGACCGGTAGATGATTGCGTTGCGCATCATCGACTTGAAACAGCCAATTACAAGGAAACTTAATCTGAGAAGGTGCACCAACACAAAAAATCTTGCATTGCCCACCTGATTGCAATACTGTATATCTATGCTAGCATTTTGATGTTCTCTGGACTTTATCGTGTTTGATCGTGCGATAAAGACTTCCCTTACGAACGTTAATCAATTCCATGCATGTTCAAAAGCTGAGCGTAATTTCCCAGGTTGAAGGTTCCAGGAAGATTTAACTGTATCTTCATGAACTCGTTCATGTGTATGTGTCAGAACAATAACTTCAAGAAACACCTAGGTGGTGTTTCTACGCATTCTATTTTGTACTGCCGTGCTAAAAGGTCCTAGTATCTGAAATTTTAAAGCTTCGCACAAAAACGTCCAGGGAAAACTGTGTAATTATCAGCTTCATATATAGTCTTATATCTATACTCCCTTTTCGAATACACATTAACCTGCACTTGAACATTATGAAAAAAACATGAGTAAAAAACCGTTTTCTCATCTCTAGATTGTCTAGCGAGAAAACTTGAGTTTGAGATATAGAAATGGATTTTCGGTGAACCTTAACAAGCTGTATTAGGTAGACCTCCTGCAATTGCTCATCATACACTTTTTTCAAGTATAATGGAGAAAAATCTTATACCTCACTTTATGCAAGTCTCAATAGATAGTTTTTTACGAAACGCCAAACTACGAAGACAAACAGTTTTATTTCAAATTTTAAGCCTGAAACTTAAGCAAAAACATCGTTATCACAACAATTGAAACCTTCACCCAATACGAAATAATACAGTAAGTGATCTATCCACTGATAAGCACAGAAGGACATTCAATTTTGTCTATGCTGCTTCAATGACTTAACAGTCACAGACAAAACAATGCACCTGAAAATGCACAAAACATCGCAAAAACAAAAATTTGAGCCTCCCAAAAATGAGGATTCAAAGCTATATACGATCCGGCTAAAAGATAATTTTTTATCATGAACGATTTTGTCACAAAACGCCTCTTAGAGTTTATTCAGATCACTAGTAACGGAAGCGGTCGCATTTGCGCTTACGTCATTGACTAGATTCTAATATTAAATTACAAAATGGGTGGTAACGTAGAAGGGATTGCTGGGAGTTAAGGGGTAGGGTGAAAACAACCCACCGCATGAAGTGTCATTCAGTGTTTAAAAGAGCTCACTGCAAAAAATATTTTATGCTGTAACCTTCGCAAGTTGATCAAGGTTGTTGTGCGTCATGGACTTTGGGGAGCCGGTCGGGTACTGCCTGCCACGAAAACCAGTCGTCAAGTTTTTACAGATACCATAGAGTGAAAACACAATTTGCATTTGAGTTTGTTCGATAAAGAGCTAAAGAACTCATTTTGTGACTTATTTTGTCTCTCAGTCTCTTCCCACCAGCGCTGATCCGTCGGATACCCTGTAACTAGGTGCTGGAAATAGTTACACCATTTTTAAATGATTAAACTGTGCAACGTTCCAGAAAAACAAACTCCTCTGCGTTGCTGTTCTAAGATTGTTGATGAACAATGATCACATTTTACCGAAAAGTAAGTTTTTATAAGACTATCGAAATCCACTAGATTTGCACACAAACAGAACGTAAAAAGCTCAAAGATAAAGAATCAGATAAAACCATGTTATATATTTTCTTTTTCGTACGTGATGAAAAGCATTTGAAAACAAGAACTAAGCTAAAATGTTTAGAATGGCCATCACCGTTTCCCTAGAATGATCAAAATCAAACGAGCAACTCCGAGCAAAAACATCTTCACCCATATTTGTTTTTGTTAAATGTGTTTTTCTGTCCATTGTTTCTCTGTCAGTATACACTTACTTGAAAAGCTGATAACTGTTTGTCTTGTTTTCCCTACAAAAAACAACGTTTTCTCTATGAAAAACTTACCCATTATAGGAAGAGTGGACAACTACTCGACTGACAATCGACGATTGATCGGCTCCTCCAGAAAACGAATGCTTTCCTGCGTCCACTTGCAGAGTGTTGGGGCTACATTAAAAATCATAAAATACTTGCCAGTCGGAATTTATCATCAATCCTCGATAAAATGTTTAGACGTGACGTTTATGGCATTAACTCTATTTCTAGAAATGTGTAAGAATTTTGTTGAAACAAGAAAACCGTCGTTTATGATTTATCACAGTTTGGGGAGTTACGTAACAATACGGGTTTACCAAGTGCAACTATTGTTGGATGAAGCAAGTTAATTCACGTTACTTAACGCCACAGGTCAAATAAGCAAGGAATCAATCACAAATAGGATATCCATTCCACGTAAAACTACGCATCATCAGTCCTTACATCTGCAAGCAGTGCTAACAGGTGTAACGTTGAAAGGCTAAACCAAGGTCAGAGAAAGTAAACAACCTCAAAAGTGTAGTGTAACATAGCACAACACCAACTGCGACAGATAAAACTGGCAATTAAATCTTACTCAACTGAACGTATTCACTGCAACTTCAAAACTTACTAGAAAAGTTATATGAATTTAATAAAACTCCAGACAAGCTACAAAAATTTACAAAATAAAATACTTCTTTCTCGAAATAATGCAACTACTGTCAAACGACTCTTCCAATTTACCTTGACACAACGCGTCTATGATTCAGCATAACTACAGAATGCGCAAGGTAAGCTAGCATTTAGCAACGATGGCAACCTAACATCAGCGGGCTCAATTGAAACAGTTGAAAAGCAGTGATTGGAAACAATTGAAAAGCAGTAATTGGCACAGACCTAACTGTAAAAGAGCAACCAAATTTTCACTCTGAATATCTGCGAAGATAAATGGTGCAACCAGCTTGACGCACAAATTAATATTCACAGCATGATCCTCTCCCGTTTGAGATAAAAGTTTTTATTGTTTTACTTCTGCGCTGAACGTTGATGTGTTTTGACTGTCGCGGCTGGCGTGCTAGTGTTTGGTTCTCGTCTGTCACAGCGTTTCAAACGCGCCCGCTGAGGTTTGGTTGCCATAGTGACTTTATTTCGGAAGTTTATTTTGGAAATCGTATTTGGTTCTATTTTTAACATTTATCTCAGCACTCCGATTTTATGCTGCACCACTGGTGTAGGAGGCGGGGGTACGAACGAACAGTTTTGACTTGGTGAAAATCCTGAAAAAATCCGTGGAAATCTGGGAAAAATCTCAGAAAACCTTAACAAAATTCTTGAAAATGATAGCAAACGCCTGAAAATATGAGCAAAAATCGCACCCCACGGCGCCCAAAATAACATAAAAAACTTTTTTTTGTAGTTCACTTTTTTATGGAGTTTTTCGGGCAGGTGAGGAAGAATTCGGGCAGATATCATTCGCACCCCCACAATTTTGCGTGCTCCTACTCCTATGGCCTGCACCACCATGAATTTAGGAATTTTTTGGAATGTTTTGGTACTGTTCTAGGGATTTTTGGAGTTGCATTTGTGAGAGCCCTGTTGCTGACACAACATGCGTATTTTTCTACACGCACTCTCCTTACACGGTATTGTACAATGTATTACTTTAATGAACATTACCAGCACTTCAAGTTAGGAGTATGGAGGAAAGCACAGCACTCAACGCTAAGACAGAGCAGTGCATAACTGCAAAATGATCCGGCAACGAGTTAAACAGAGGCGTAGAACACACTCCGTGCTACGTCAGCGCATTTCACGACTGCAAAACTGTAAGGCTGCGCATTGAAACAGTGGAGTGAAACACACTAAAAACTACGACAGGGCATGTCATAAATGCAAAAACATTAGGCTGCGCAGATGTCTCGTCGAATAGCAATCGAGAAAAGGTAATGTGAAACTAGTGATGCATCAAAAAGTCAGATAAATCAATCTAGTTGAAATAGGAAAGTTTTGAAATTTGGCTTACAAAATCAATTAAACGTCTATAATGATCTTTTCAACAGTGCTGTAACGTGTGGTTTAAGCCACGGGGGCAAAGCTTAACTGCAGGGGGCCCACTAGCCAGCATTTAGAAAAAACTTAAGACCTATTAATGAATCTGGATGTAGTGGATGACTGTACTAGGTAAAAAAACAAAAACATCCAGAAAAAAATAAAACAACAGCAACCTACTGGAAACCACAAGAATACTAAATATCAAAATCTAAGCCAATGAGGGCCCAGTTTTTACATTTAGCTTGCCAAGGGGGCAGCTCGCCCCCTGCCCGTCAGTTACGCCACACGTCTTTAGATCCTTTTGTGATTTTCCATTCATTGCACTATCTGGAAAGAGTCACGTCACTATCAGTGTGATTGGGTGTGACCCGCACACCTACATTGTTGCTCCCTGGTACTGAAGAATACAAGAATTACTGGCATTTGAATACGTAAAATTTGAATATGTTGGCATTTGAATATGTTGACAAAAAAACAAGTCTCGAAAACTTAAATCCATGCAGCGTGTGTTTGTAGCATCACAACAGGAAAAATCATCTAGTCACAGCATTTTAATTTTTGTGATTTCACTCTTTGGATGCCCCCCTGCCTTCGATGCCCGGAGACGTCGTCTCGTCTGCCCCCCC
>Ga0210059_1006265_pt1 | contig 19118 bp, 12 predicted proteins | sample Ectturendosymbi2_FD_188042 | JGI IMG/M metagenome (GOLD analysis project Ga0210059, IMG submission 188042) | Ecteinascidia turbinata endosymbiont from Florida, USA - Sample 2 (SPAdes) (version 2) | ecosystem: Host-associated > Tunicates > Ascidians > Unclassified | place: Key West, Florida... | reverse complement strand
CCTAACACTAAGCTAACCTATCCCTAACCTAACGCTAAGCTAACCTATCCCTAACCTAACGCTAAGCTAACCTAATGCTAAGGTAACACTACGCTAACCTAATCCTAACCTAACAACACTAACCCCTAAAGGTAACATGCAAGCGGAGCCTGGAAAAAAGCAAAGAAAAAATGAAAGTCTGCAAGGCGAGAGTTGAACTGCCAACCATTGGCATAGCAGCCGTAACACCTAACCATTACACCACAAGCAACACAGCATGTTCTTGACAAAGTGACCTTTTTCTTTGTATTGCATCATGCCACGAGACCGAATGTTCAACTGGCGGCACAATAGCTCCAGCTGATCTGTTGCCGCCAGAATCTTGGCGGTAAAATAGACACTGCCTTTTTTTAATCGTAATCGAGCAGTTGACAAGTAATAGTAGTTGATTACATTTGTGAGGTAATCGCCCCATCCCATGTCTACACAGTAGAGGTCGATTTGTGCGTTCGACTACTATGACGGTGCCACTAGAGTGACAAACTCCGTGTTTTATTCAAACTTTGTCACTGCCGGTGGACCTAATAGCCACTTCCAAAATGTAACGTTGCATTAGTCATGTGTTATGTAGTTTTTTTATTTCATTATAATGTAGTTTTTGACAAGGGTAGGCTGATCCTAACACCTCAATAAAATGATGTCACCAGGTTTTTTAAAGGTGTTTTAGGGACTTAATTCAGGTGCCTAGAATTGAAAATCGGGTCCTTAGAATCATCAAAAATTATCATCGGGTCCCTACAATCAGAGAAATCGGGTCTCTACAGGTCCATACCAGGTGCCTAACATTTTTCTTATTAAGAACCTGATTTAACTATAGATGTTCTCTGGTGATACGGTTAGGATTGTTTTATAAAGAATCACTACGTCATATTCATTGAAAGGTGAACCTTATGATTATTACTCATTTAGTCCAATACCATATTTTCTCTCTAAATTGATTGATGAATTGTTGTATTCTTTCATGTGGCTCACCTACGCTTTTCTCGATCCATTTCAATTCGCATTGTGGCTTACTATCTTTTTACTGATGTGGTTGGTATATAGTGTGGTCCAAAAAAGCGCCTTATTTTCATTTTGAACTCATTTTTGTTGAAATTAAATTTGATGAAAATTTTTTCACCAAACATTAGCAGAATTATGGGAAATTATGTCCTCCAATTGTGGTAGATGCTGAAATGGTTTTAGTGTCCTGTGCTTTAATGGTTGATAATATGTTCTATTCACGCACCTTTCTGGTGAATAACTGCTCGAACACGAATGTTGAAATTGTCAATGGCTCATCCAATCATATTGGCAGGTGTGCCTCTGATCTCCCATTCTATGTTGTCCTTCAAATCTGCCAGAGTCTGGGGATTGTTGTTAAAGATCCTTTCCTTGAGGTACCCCCAGGCAAACTAGTCAACAATCATGTGGGTTTGATATACCCACCCAAGTGGCAGTGAGCTCTCATCACTGAAGAAAATATAATTCAACAAGCCAGGATTGTTTTCAATCCTTGGCTAATATCCCGAGAAAACGCAAGTCGTTCTGCTTTATTGTCATCAGTTTGATTTTGCAAGATGTGGATATTGTAATGAAAGAGCTTAAGGCCTTCATGGGAATTCTCAAAAGTGATAATCGGGAAATGCCAACTTCTTGTATGGGACAATGCATTGATATTCTGGCAGATTCCTCGAGTCGTTCCCATAAACTCTTGATGTTGTTGGGTGTTTTCATTGAACAAGGTCGACCTTTGTGACTGTTATTGGCATTTGCGACACTTCCAGTCTTCCAAAATTTGGCCACCAAACGTTCAGTTGGTCTATCTGGTATTTGTCCCTGCCAAAATCTCTCCTGGTGTAGCAGTCACGCTAGCGCGACCGCTACATGTGAGCAAAGACGGCTATAGCAAGGAGAAGGGAAAGACCAAGCAAGCGACACTTATAAGTGACTTCCATGCATATGGAAGTAGGAGCTCTCTTTGGCCGATTCGTCTGGCGCGTAATTAACATCTATGACGTCACAATCCATCCTTCCCGAGATTCGAGGACCACACTGAAGGTGTGCGAACACAACCGGGCCGCACACGTTTTACTGGATTGCCTTTGCATCAGAACCACCAATTTTGTGGCAAAGTATGCCTCTACTACTTTTGTCTGCTGCTCCATAGTAGAGATCGACTGATATGGCTTTGTTGGGGCCGATGCCGATACCGATATATCGGCCATTCATGGACCGATACTGATATTTCCAAATTTTTCAAATCTTGTTTTCTGCTTCATTATCAAAATATGATCTATTCCATGCGGCCATAAGCCGGATCGTAAGCCGTAACCAGATTCTGTGTGAAGCCGTGTTTAAGCTTGAGTTCTTTGATTACAATTTATAATTTAGTGAGCTTGCTTGCTATGTATATTTGTGCCACCACACACTTTAATAATTAAGGTTATGATATGTGTACACTGGGTCTTTTCGTCAGGCCTTGTCACTATTCTTATATTTCGTTCCATGTCTGGCCTTTCATGTTCATGTAGCAGGTGATCTGAATCAAAAACTATCATTCATAGCAAGTGTTCTTTAGACTCCGTTCTCTCGTGCTTTAGAGCAAATGGAAATTTCGATGAGCTGGAGTGATGCGTTTGACCTGGAGTCGCCTCTGAACTGAATGTTTCAGAATACTATTTTTGTGTTTGTGAACAACCTGCCACATCACAAGCGTAAAGTTGACATTATGTGGATAGGATGTAAGCTCAGTTTATAGTAAAGCAGTATAGTGGCAAACGATTGCTCATCTGCGAATGTGAAACTAGTTGGTGTATACGATTCTTGTCCTGTAATGCTAGTGCTTTGAGTTTGACACCAAAGTAATGCTCGGCCAAAACCAGCCCTTCTTTTTGGGAAGATTGCAGCATGATGCATGATACATAGTTCGTGAACTCATTATCAAGTGAAATCAGTCCTTACTCGTTAATGCTGCCATAACATGTACTGTATTTCATTCTATTTCTATTGTCTGCCATTCACATTGCATTCTGTGCGGCAGAGGAGTTGGTTGTCTTGATCACTCCTTGCTTTCCCTTAGTCTGCGATTTAATCGTAATAGAGTGTAGGGTGTTTCAGACGTAGGCACCGCCTTAGCACCAAAAAGGCAGCTTGAAATGAAAAATGAACGAGTTGCATAAGAGTTTATAGCGGCTGATGTATCAAGTCACAAATGTTAGTAATTTTTCTTTAGAAAGACAGCAACTTCAAAGGTGCAACTCATATGCAAAACTTATACAATAGTGAAAAGTAAGTTAAGAAAACTCCATGACAGATCGCGGGAAATCAAAGTTAGATTCCTGGGAAATTTGCAGTTTTCTGGCACAGGGTTGCAGCACAGCATAGCAATTTCACTGGTTTCTGAATATCATCATCGTTAATGTACTTTCCACGATCGATGGGTGTAAGCAAGGAATCGATCAGCAAATTTTTAATAGGAAATCGATTTCATGTAAAATTACGCATCCTCAATCCTGCAAATTGCAAGCAAAGCTTACATGTTATGGTAGCATTAATGAGTAAGGACTGATTTCACTTGATAATGAGTTCACGAAGTATGTATCATGCTGCAATCTTCCCAAAAATAAGAGCTGGTTTATTGGCCGAGCATTACTTTGGTGTCAAAGGACTAACATTACAGGACAAGAATCGTATACATCAACTAGTTTCACATTCGCAGGTGAGCAATCGCTTGCCACTATACTGCAAGTTTGAATCATCACGAAAAGATGAAAGCAGATGGCAGTCGACTGATTCCTCGAAAGCATACAGAAACACTAGTGCTTTTAAGTGTCATCATCATTAAGAGAGACATTTATCATTGGACAAAGGTATTTCACTTGTTCAGAAAATTGTACATGTACACCATTTAGAAAAACATTTGATAAAACAGACCTTGTTTATACTTCTGGCCAGTCGAAAAAGAACATTGTTTTGTTACAATTAAAGGCGATCTTGTGTTCAGCAGCTCAGAACTGCCCCTTGCCTTAGTCCATTGGTTACAGTAAGGGGGATGAAGAGTTGGTGACTTGTTTTATTTGCATGGTCTGTTGCCTGTACCAACTCAACAGTGTTACTATGAACATCGGTATACCATGCTGATAGCGTTTGTAGATTTGAACTTTTTACCGTTAAAAGATAAGTTTGCTGTCTGAATGTTTAAGTGTTTTCTGTAAGTCATGTCATACCCTTGTACAGTGTTATTTTGCTCAAAAGATGAGTTGTTAAACTTCCTTTGAATCATTGTCTGTGTCCATTAAAATTTGCTGTTACTAGTTTATGGTTTGAAATACAGCCATTATGTGGCTGTTGGTCATTCCAGTGTTTATGTTGCAAATGCTTAATCTGGTGATAATGACTTGTTTCAAGTATGATACATTCTCCAGACAATGGTTTTTGTGTTTAACTTTTGCAAGTATTTATGGCCATTTTAAGGCAGAATGCTATTGTGTATAAATTTTGAAATTAGGTAAAGAATTTAGGAATGACATAAATAATGTGAAGGAAATAGACATTTGTCACTTGATCCAAAAGTAAATTTTGCTTTTTTGAAATTGGTTATAATCAAATCAACTTCTTAAACAATGCATGTTGTATAAAACTTCTTAAACAATGCATGTTAAATGTTGAATGTGCTCTGGCATTGGTATGATTCTAATGAAAGACAAACAAAAAATCTAGCGTTTTCATCCAACCAACCTTCATTTCATCCATTTTTGTGTTCATAACTAACTGCAACTGCAACTACAACTAGTTCCCCACATGAAAAATTGCAATTCAAACTGATGCCCAAGTTTAAGAACTTTGAAGTAGCACTCAACCATGATCACAAATTCGCACTACAATAATGTTTTTTCATAACTTATACAAAATATTTTAGAAGGGTGTGCAAATGCACAAAATTGTACATATAGTTAACAGATGCAGGTCATGGACAGTATGTGTATGAGTTGCTAATATGAAACTAAGTTATGGGCTGAGTATAGTTGCAGGCTATGAGCAGTCTAGGCTGAAAATGTGTCAGACCATGCCAACTCTGTTAGGCACCTCTTACATTTGGTGCTGTCATTGAGGAACTCTACCATGTTTTTGGGTGTTTTGTGAAAGGAAAACTGGTATGGCATGGTATTGTTTAGTTTTTGGTATATTCTGAAGCATAATTTGGTATATTTGCTTTTTGTTGAGTTGGTGACAATACTGGTTGATACAGATGCGTTAGGTTTTTTTCCAGTAGTAAGTCTTTAGAGAAACCTTATGCTTTGTTGCTTCACCAGTGTAATTTGGAATGATTTCGGTGATGTTAAAATGTTATCACCCTAATCACAATTGTTTTTAAACAAAAAAGAAAATCCCAAACCAGGATTTTTGTGTATAGTTACCATTTGTAAAGCCTTAAGTCTAAATTAACTTCAATTGTTGTGCTCCTTGTAAGCAGTGTAAAAATTAAATTTGAAACAGAAAAATTTTAATCGATCACTAAGTCATTTGACTATGAATCAAATTTGGATGCTGTTTTGGATTTTTTGAATAAATTTCAACCTTTCAGGAAATGTTTTGGACTATTTTGTTATTCTTTATCTGGCAATCGTAGTATTTACTAGTGCATGCACTAAGCAGGACAATTTCATAAAAAAAGACAAACTCTATTTTTTTCTTTGTAAACCTCAAAACACCTGTCAACAATATCAAGGCAAGGTTTTTCAGAGGTTTAATGAAGGTCATCCACCTTAAAAAAATTGGCTCAGGCTCTATGTACCCCAAATCTTTTCGCTTGAGATCAGGGGAATATATAGTATAATTTTTGTTTTAGGAAAGTAGTTTAATTCCCAGCACCATAATTCTCTGAAAACACACAATTGAAAATGTCTGGCTTTGTCCCATGGCAACAGGTGTAGGCTAGCATTGATCCTATTTGCAATATGTCAGATTAGAATTGCATTAAAACAAGATTGACCTAAAGCATACAGTGTTATTTAGATTGATCTTATTTGAAATATGTCAGATTAGAATTGCATTAAAACAAAATATTTAGATTGACCTAAAGCATACAGAATAGTGGTCGGCAAACTGTGGGCCTTGGCTCAAGTGTGGGCCAACAGCACTTTTCATTGGGCCTCATGGCATACAAGAGCTACAGTTCCACCCCAGTTGTGTGCGCTAAAACATAGGCTACTTTAACAGCTATAAAACATAAATTGTTGACCTGAATAGAGCATTGGTTTTGTCATTATATTGTTTATGACATCAACATAGCTATGTAGCTTTCTGACTGACAATCAGGTCCACATCAAGAAAACAGACAGCCACAAAATTCGTTAATGTACGTTACTTTAATTTGACGAGCCCACAAAACGTGGCCAACAAACGTTTCAACAAAACATGATGAACGAAAATTATAGAACCAGCCTTGTGCTGCAAGGACCTTATCTCCTGTATCAGAATTCTCAGAATCAGCCTTGTGCTGCAAGATTCAAAGACCTTATGTCTCTTGAAATAGTCTTATGCTGTGGCAACCTTGTGCTGCAAGAATCAAAGACCTCATGTCTCTCTATAACGGACCAACCTTCACGGTCCTAGCAATGCTCAGAATCCCGAGTGCTTCCGCCTCCTCCACTACTCATAGAACCACGCAACTCAGTGGCCAAGGAATGCGGAACGAAGCGAAAAGGCGGCCCGACAATTACTCAAGGCTCTATAATCAATCAAGGGGAATGTCGCGTAAGGACAACACGCAAACAAAAATACGCAGCGATTCTGTGAACGTTACATACCAGCCCCGAAATAATTAAAGCGGAGAAAGCGAAATCATTTCAACACAACCAAATAACGTGAGAACAGAATTCGCTTTTCTAACAATTTCCACAAAGCACCTCGACCAAATTCACAACTTCACATGCGCACATACTGCGCAAAATACTGGATCTCTAGTGCAGACCTCATGAAGGACACTGTATGCTGTATGGCGACCGCGACGAAAAACAGTTTCGTGCAACTTGAGGAGGTTAAATTAAATCAATCCCCAGAAACATAACCAGCAAATAACAGCTGCATGTACAAACAGTAGATGCAGAAATTAACTCAGCAGCAATAGTGGATTGATGAACAAGGGGAGGTTCAAATCAAGGTGAGGTTCACCCTGAACTTAAATTTCACAACTTCACACATGCTTACACTGCGCAAAAGCACTAGATATTCATACAGACCTCATTAAGGAAACGGTAGGCTGTGTCATGACCGTGACGAAAAACAAGTGTGTAACATGGAAGTCGATTAAATAAATCACCTGAAACACATCCAGCAAATCACGGCTGCATGTACAAACAGTAGATGCAGAAATTAAATCTGCAGCCTTATTGGTGTGAAATCAGATGAGACGCAACTAGTAAGTCACGGCAACAAGTTTAAAAAGGAAAAACAAAAGAACATACTCTGTGTCGTGTTTTTCCATTGCTTCCGAAAAGCGCTTCAGGTCACACCGAACAGTGAATGAGCACAATCTGCAGCGTCCTCAACAAATGACAATAGCTGAGAAAATGTAGCTGCATGATCAATCGAATTAATGTCAGCTTCATCACAGAATTTCTTCTGTAAATGAGTAGGCAGCCATTTAAAAACATATAACAGGGTTTGCAACGAATTTAATTCGGAAAGGTAAACCCATTGAACAAGTGTGATGTAACAGTTACCCATATCAGTTTCTAGCTTATCCAAGCTTTCTTTATCAGTGTTAATCGGGGGTCCTTTCATAATAGTATCCAAATGAGCCATAACAACCACATGTTTTTTCCCGAACTTACTAGCAAGTTTATCAAGAGCTCTCTTCAAGGCATCTGAAGGTGGACTTATGATATTGCAGAACCTTTCAGCCTCGTAGGCTTTGTTCCGACACATGTCGATTAAATACGCAAGTTGCGAAGCGGGATCAGAAACTTGTTTCATTATAGTCTCTTCAAAACTTTTCATAAAACTATAATAGTGCAAAGGATTACCGTCAAATATAGTCAAGTTCCTCTTTGGTAGAGTAATGTCTTTGCTGATCGCCGAGCTCAGACTCTTGACTGTTTCTAGACCCACTGGATCACCTGGCACCAGGCCTGCAACATGCGAGGTATCAGTTGACACTGGCCCCGTTGGAAAACATTGTCCATCTGCTTTCTGGCGTGAAGTGGTCAGAGGTTCATCATTTTGAATGATCACACGTTGCTGCGGAATAGCATCCCTTGCGCCAACGCTCAAAATTGGCTTCGAATCAAGTACATTAACAGTTGAAGCAACTGCTTGCTGAGCGATAGCCGATGAACATGAAACCACATGTGCAGAATGGGTGGTCTTTTCATTAGTGCTAACAGCACTATCCACCAGCAGAGAAATAAAAGTCCGTACCGCAACTGGGCTCATCTGGACTGTGGTTGATCATACCTTCACGATGCTGTAACTGCGCCTTACATTTCGAACTGGAACCACCAGATGACATCGCTTATAACTCCAGTAGCTCTATTTGTAATTCGTTTCCTTTCCAATTCTATTTCATGTTCTAATCGTTGAAATTCAGCTTCTTTCCATATTCTCTCACCTTGTTCTTGCGCTAGTTCAAGCTCCAAATGCAGTTTGGTTTGTTTCAACTTGAGCTCAATCATTTCCTTCTGCCTAGCGAAGGAGGAAGCAGTAAGCTCTTTCCGACTTAAGATAAACATGTCAACTTCCCCTCAAATCTTCTTACTTTGAAACTCATCACGAGGAATTCCACTGTCGAAACACATGCCGACCGATGCGTGAATGTTGCTCAAGTCTTCTTGCATTATTAAGTGCTCACACTCAATTGTTCAGAGAATAATTGAAGATTCTGTTTACTCATGTTCAACATGATTCATTTACTTTTGTTGAATAAAATTTCCTTTATTTTTGAAGAATTTTCATTTACATTTGTTTACTTTTCTTCAATAAAATTTTCGTTTATTTTTGATGTAGTTGTCTGACTGACAATCAGGTCCACATCAAGAAAACAGACAGCCACAAAATTCGTTAATGCACGTTACTTTAATTTGACAAGCCCACAAAACATGGCCAACAAACGTGTCAACAAAATGTGATAAACGAAAATTATAGAACCAGCCTTGTGCTGCAAGGACCTTATGTCCTGTATCAGAACTATCAGAATCAACCTTATGCTGTGGCAGCCTTATGCTGCAAGACCTTATGTCTCTCTATAACGGACCAACCTTCACGGTCCTAGCAATGCTCAGAATCCCGAGTGCTTTCGCCTCCACTACTCACAGAACCACGCAACTCGGTGGCCAAGGAATGTGGAACGAAGCAAAAAGGCGGCCCGGCAATTACTTAAGTCTCTATAATCAATCAAGGGCGGCAAATAGCTCAGTGGTAAAGTGTCCACCTCTCAATTGGAAGGTTGGGTGCTCGATCCACGGCCACTGAGTGACTTGCCGTAGCGCTCCTTGGACAAGAATGTTCACCTCAACCGCCCTGGCAAGAAGCACAATTCAGGCTTCAGCCTGCTGCCAACTGCCGTCACCAAAATTAACAAAAAAAAATCAATCAAGGGGAATGTCACATAAGGACAACACGCAAACAAAAATACGCAGCAATTCTGCGAATGTTACGGCTATGTAACAGGTAACTGAATACAGCATAAGTATGAAATTGGGCCTTGGAAAGAAGCATGGGCTTTTAATTACGACTGAAAGGTCAGCTTGGGTCATCATAACGAAAGTTTGCCAATGACTGGCTTAGATTAAGAACATTTTTTTGCAATATTTGCAGATGACACAGCCAACAGTACATTGATTGCATTAAAATATCATTTCTGTAGGTTGTTACTGTTAAGTTATTATGAGGTGTTACTCAATTTTGCTAATCTTAAGAAAGGGCCTGATTGCTTTGGCATGCAAAATTTAAGCAACAAATAATTAAATAAGGCAAAAGTTGGGTGGAAGAAGATAGTGTAAAGTCTTTTAACACCTTTGTATCTGGGTGGTTTTCCTGTGGCAATACCTGCTATTACCAAGTGGTTTTGTAGGAAATTCAAATCAGCAGAAGGTGGATACTGTTAGTTGTTCTCCACTTGTAGGCTAGTTGTTCTCCACTTGTACACGTTTTGTTGCCTGTACCCTAATCAATTGCCAACATGTCAAAGCATTTCCAAAACAGGTTGGGCTAGATGTCACTGCAACCAGCCTGTGCCTACTGCCACCATCTGGTTGAAGAAAATTTTACTTCAATGGAAGCATTTTTTGAAACCATAAAATCAGTTAACAATGACATTAAACAATTACACTTGAACATCAACATGTCCAGAAATACTTACATAAACTCTTGCTTTCCTAGCATTTGGCAGCATATTAAAACTTAAGTACCGGCTGATGTAGATCTACGTCAGAGGTATGCTGGCCACTGTTCTCAGCGGCCGTAGATATACATTTTTGCTTTCAAAAGTTCCCTCCAGTTTACATTTACATTTTTTGAAAATTTTGTTGTGCGAAATGGTCTAAAAGTGTGGTTCTAGGCTAAGTTTTGGTGTGAGAATACAGACTCTATGTGGTCCAGAGTCTGTTTAAAAGAAGGGTATGTTTGAGTTGGTCCACTGAGGTGGGAACAGTTTTGCTGGACCAGGACTGATTTGTGTGATGGAAGTGTTTTGATATGCTGCCAAACACTAGGAAAACATGAAATAATGTGTTAAGAAACATTTCTTCAAGTATATTTAGGCATGTTGATCCTTAGGTTTAATTGCTTAATGCAAGACTTAGGTACTTTTATGTCTCAAAAATTGAAACTTTTACAGAAAAAGTGACTGCCGTAGGCCCAGGCTTGTATCAGTGGTATGTAGCGTTTGGAAATGATTTGATGTGTTGCCAGTTGATTAGTGTAAGAGCAACAAAACTATTGCCAGGTTTTACCGTTTCAACCTAAAGCTGGAAGGGACTTGCACTATCTGCCTTCTGCAGAAGCAGACAGCATTTGAATTTCCTGCCAAAACAGTCCAGTCAGGGGATATTGTGATGGGGAAATCACCTGGTATCAAATGTGTTAAACCACCTTAGTCAAAATCGTGGTTGCTGCTGCAGAATCCTGTTCCCCCCAAGGTGGACCAACTCAAAAGAACCATGCTTTCAAACAGCCTCTGAACCACAAAGACTTTGAATTCTCATTCCAAGACCTGTTATTTTTACAACTCCATGTAGGACCATAATTTCAAGCTGTTTCCTGGCGAAAAATGCTAGAACCAGTGCCCCAAAGCATGATTTTTGGTAAAAACATATGTTTATGTCTGCTGAGCATCGGTGCAAATAATTTTCAAATATAGATTGACGTACAACGAAGATGAAAGTGTTAAAAAACATTGATATGATCAGGGTTCCTATGGAGTCTGCAAAAGTATGTGAGTAAATTTGGTCATTTTTCAGCCTGGAAAAGTCAAGAAAATTTTTGTGGTTTGTTAGTATGGAAACAGAAAATAATTATCCAAACTTAATCTTTTGGCATACATGTTCATAAAATTTTTTCAACATTGATATAATTATACTGATATCGTATTAAATTTTATAGTGCCCATGTTTGAGGTCATTCAGAAAAATCAAGTGTAAAAAAAAAGTCTGAAAAAAGTTTTAGAAAAGACTAGAAATGTATATTGAAAATTGCGTACGAGCCATGTATGATGCTGATTTCTAGCATTTTGATGAATGCCTACAGGCCAATAGTGAATAGAATCAAATACAAACATTTACTTGTAACCACTATTATTCAATGTTGTTGACAAATATCTGAAAAGTTCTGTTTGTAGGAAATGAAATATTCATTTTTTAGATACCATCCAGGATACAGCACTCTTGGTCCTAACAAATAATTAGGCACATCAAAATAATGTGCAGTGCAGCAAGTACCTGATAGCCTTAATTTAAACCAGGTTTGCTAAAATGTTGTGCAAGTAGTGGACATGATTGATACTCAGGGTTTATTTAAGGTGTTTTAGGGACTCGATTCAGGTCCCTAGAATTGAAAATCGGGTCCCTAGAATCAGAGAACATTATCATCGGGTACCTAGAATCAGAGGAAATCGGGTCCCTAGGATTAGAGAAATCGGGTCCCTGCATGTCCATGCCGCACACCTAACATTTTCCTTTAAAAAAACCCTGATTACAGCTTTAACTTGTTTTATTTTTGAAAATGTTGAACAATGCATTGTTGGTACAATCACTGATTGTGCTAGCTATTTTCTATTATTCTGGACAAGACCTTAAAAATAAATTGATTCACCAATTGCTTAGCTTAATGAAACACTAATTTTCTGGAGTGTTTCAGCTGTGTGATCAAAACCACCTTTTGAACCTTGTTTAGCTTCACTTCTTTCTGTAAGATCACAGTACGAAGGCACAATATTGAGTGGTTACGAAAGCACTGCTGTAGGTGTATTTCAAATGAGTGTGAGATTGCCTCACTGAAAAATATCTTCAGCACCAAAATTGTCAAATGTGGTTATGAAAAAAGCAGGAAAATCGCAAATATAAAAGATTGGGTATGTTTTCTTCCTTTAGAAGTTCATGCATAATGGAGCTATGCATATGAAGCCTCAAATTTAAAGTATGTTATGAAGTTAGTTCACAGAATGCATTTAGGACCAGTATAAATTTTGGCCCTAGTTTAACAAAACTGCATGCATAACATTATTTCATGTGTTTTTCTCATATACAATACACTGCATGCATAACATTATTTTTTGTGTTTTTCTCATATACACTACCTGCCAGTGCAGTGTTCTATAAAAATAATTTAATAGCATAATATAACATGTCTGCTGGAGTTTCTGATGTTGAAATTTGCAACCTAGCCTATGATGGCCAGATGGCACTGCTGTCGCATCGTATACAGGAAGACCCAAGCTTAGTTAAAGTTAAAGACCAAGTAAGATATGTGTGCAGTCATTGTGAAGCACTTTACAATTGCCAACCTTCAGTGTGAATTTTCGTGTTTCGCCAACACCAAACACGTCTGCTATCTCTCAAGTTCAAATTGACATGGTTTATGCATGTAGGTGAGGGCATCACATTTTTATATTGTTTATCTTGCTTTTATATGGTTTACTCTTGCATCACATGAACAAGATTGATACTCATCTCTATCAATGAAGCTTGGTCACAATCTGATGGAGTACTGTTGCTTGACAGTGAACTAAATGCTTATAATGCAAGCAATATTTTACAGACGGATAGAACTGCGTTGCATTGGGCTGTATCATCTGGAAAGAGAGAAATTGTCGATTTCTTAGTAGATTCTGGTGCGAATGTGGACTCTCCAGACAGTGTATGTGTTGTGTTATTCCTGGAGCTAAATTTTTGAATGAAGTTGTTATTGTACCAGCAAGTTCTGTTTGTATTGTATGATGAATATTCTTTTCCACCAAGACTACGAAATGACCTTTTGTTACAGTGAGAATGGTTACTTTTGAATCTGCTTTTTCTCATTGCATCTTGACATGGTCTAGCTCAGAGGTTCCCAACCTGGGGTACATGTACCCCTAGGGGTACAGGGGTACATTTGAGGTTAGCAATAGAAGCGAAATATATATTTACATATCTTTTATTTCCAAACATTTATACATCTATCAGTGAATATTATTCTCAAAAGCTGTTATATGCCTGTTAAACATCTATGATTAATCATGATAAAATATTTTGTCATAAGAAATTTTAGGGGTACACGTTTATCTGTCGAAATGCTGAAAGGGTACATGGTCAGAGAAAGGTTGGGAAACCCTGGTCTAGCTATCCGGCGCAAATTACTTCTTACCAAGGTGCCATGCTTTTGCAGTGATACATTCGTTTATTTTTCAGAGTGGATGGACTTCTCTGCACATAGCAGCTTCCGTTGGAAACGAACCCATTCTTTCAGCTCTTCTGCTTCGGGGTGCCGCCGTAGACGCTCGAAACAACAACGACCAGACACCACTGCATTATGCTGCGTCAAGAAACAGAGTAGAAGCGGCGAAAGCGCTACTCGCTCGCGGAGCGGAACCTGACGCTGTGGATGTTTACTATGCGTCACCCTTGCACCGCGCAGCCTCCAAAGGAAATTCGAAGGTCGTCCAACTGCTCATTGCTCATCACGCTAACCTTAACTTGCAAGATTCCGAAGGAAACACTCCTTTGTGAGTAAGCTTGACAATTCCCTGTGCTGCTGTATGTGCGATTAAAATGATGATGGGCATGGTGCTTCATGCCTTTGTGCGTGAGAGTGAGTGATGCAAGCATCGGTTACGCATCAGTGTATTCGTAAATTGCAGCGTTTCGTAGTTTTTGCCTATCAAGGACTGCTTAAACATTTGCACTTTTACGCCACTGCTTTCATACAAAGTTATTTTGGTTTCCGCTAACGTTATCTCCCCAGACACCCCGGACGTTTGAACCTAAGATGCGTTTTTTTATTCTGCGCAGAATCTCTAGTGCCTAGCAGAAAGACAAATATCCATTGCTGAAAATAGACTGTTACTTCTCAACTTTTTTGGTTATGACGGCAATGAAACATCAGATGTCAATGTGGCGGTTATTTGCTGCAAGGGTGATTTGTGACTGTAAATTGTCAGAGATGTGATTTTGACGTAACTTTACAAATCGACTTTCATGTTAGTATTTTACCTGAGAACTCGTTTCACAGCTTTTATCGATAATATGATGAGCAAATTAATGATGTTAAACACTTTTTGTTTTATCCGGCTTCGTTCATGTTTTTGGAAAGCTGGGGAAGCGGTGATAACAGGAACACAAAAATGCTATGAAATATTTCAGGCATCTTGCTTGTGACGAGGGAAGGATACCCGACGCAAGACTCTTGATCGAGGCCGGTGCGGATTGCACTTTGCTCAATAAGGTATGACCGGTGGTGCGGTGCGTCATCTTTATTTGTGTGCACTGCATCTGCGTTTAATCGTCTGGGTTCTTTAGTCCCGCAAAGCACGTTTGCTTTGATGTTTGTAAAATGTGTTTTTTCACTGAAGGTTTGGTTATTGCAGGAAGGCAAAACCGCTGTGAGATTGGCGAGCGACACCACGAGAAGCCAGCTTCATCTGCACCGCGGTGGATGACGCGAAACTCCCCCAACTGTCCCATCACTGTGTTTTATACTGCCCGCAATAGAAATTATAGTTACGGCCTTCCGGTTCTGCACCTTACGTCAGTTATTAGAGATGTTCGTGGTACGGAAAATTTTCTTGTATGAATGCTGTTCATGTTACTTACTGGAGAATCTAAATGTGTTAAAACTCTTTCCGCGTTGTTTACTTCAATATTTGTCACCGGGTAATCGCGCAAAGACCAAAGCTTGCTAACGCTGAAACACTTCCGACCACAAGCTTTGTTGATTGCCGCTGATCAATCGCAACAAGCTTTTGTTTTGGTTTCAAAAGCTTTGCGTTTTAAATCTATCGTCGCCTGCTTTTTCACTGCTCAAGTTACGTGCACGTGCTCGCAGCCTTACTGCTGAGTTCTTGTTTCAGAAAGTAGACACGGTTTAGTTTTGCTGTTATCACAAACAAGACCGCGTTCGTCGATAACACAAGTGGTCATTGTTTGTACAAACGAAAGGGACAATATGTGCTCTGCGTTCCTTACATTATTGGTCGTCTCACCAAGACGCTTCATTGTGCGGTGTTGGTGCGACAGGCCGTGCGCGTTAATGATGACTGTCGCTTGTAAGCACAACGCCAAGATAGGCGGGTTGGCGAGTTGGAAAATTGCTGGCGTCTCAGTCAGGTATACACTCGTGCGTCGCATGTGTGTTGTGATTATTCACGGCAGTAAACTAAGACGAAGGGACGTATCCGTCGATCTGAGTTGCTCAGAGCGCGCATTTGAATGGAGCGATGAGATGAACTTGAGCAGTCGATGCAACGCAAGATCTCTGTTAAATCACTGGCTATCCATGGTCAGCGGGTTACAATCATCTACCTAGAAATGCGGCCAAAAACTCAGGCCCGCCTCTGGTGACACCGGAAGCCATGACTGAACGGTCAGATCAACACCTCGGTTTTGACTGCGCATTTTTTGAAGTTCCTGTGACGGAGTAGTGGATATTCAAATGAAAAAAAGTACTTTAAACGACAATAGTGGATCAAGTAGGCCCTCGGCAAAAAATAAAACACGTGCTCTCAAAAACATCAGGAAATTTTCAAATAAGCTCTGAAAATAATTACATGCCCAGAAGCTTAAAACAAACGTGCGTTGGAACGGTTCTACTTCGTAGGCTTAATTACACAGAAATGGCAGGCGCATTGCGTCCGTTGTAACACGCAATAAGCTCGAAACGGATGCGATTCAAAATCGTATCACTGAGTAACAAACATTTGATGAGATTGTCTTCCAACTTTTCGCAAAGAGACGATTTTCAACGTAAGCAGAGCCGGAGGAAGGGTCACCGGACGGGGGCCCCAGGTAAAAACGGGCCTCCAAATCTGACTGAGGACCTTTTTTAGGGCATATGGACACACCTGAACTGAACTCACCAAGAACTGATTTTATGCATTTCCCATTTTAACATACATGTGTATTTAATACGTCAAAGAAATTTATCTTCCCACAATGATTTAGTGAAGACTTATGTCGAAGCCTTTGATTTTTCTATTGCATGTTTTGCAAAAAAGGTTTAAATGAATTTTAACCACTTTTAGCCTCCCCGGGAAATTTTTTTTGGCTACCTTTGGAAAAATCCACTGCTGACTCCTTGGAAAAAATCCTGCGATCATGTTTCAGGTATCCAGTGCAGAGGGGACGGGCGAAAAGGCCAAACAGCAATTAGCAGTGTGTAGTAACGATGAGAGTTCGATTTCCTCGAATCGTGGCAACTATGTGGAACTTTTACATACTCTTGCTGCGAAAGATGAAAAATTAGCTAGACATTTAGAGAGTAGAGACATCTACTACGTTTTCTGGCTTCTCAAACATGATTCAGAACGATTTAATTGCAGCAATAGGTGATGTGGTTAGATGTGATATAAAGGAGGTAAGTGCAGCCCCATTTGTTGCTGCAGAAGTAGACGAGTCAACGGATGTCACAAAGCTCAGATCTCTGTCATTTATGTGGCTAAAAGCGAGGTGGCTTGTGAAGTGAAGGAAGCGTTCTTGGGATTTGATGATGTTAGTAATAACAGACGAGCCGCTGCTATATTTGTAGTTGTCCTTCCTGTTTCCATTTATTCATGTTTGCTTCTTTTGCATGGCGAACAGCCAGTGCTATTTAGTCAGTTTGTGAAGAAAATTGGTTAGTGTTGCTGCGCACCAGTGCGCGGCGTTAAGCTGCCGCGCTGTGTGCAGACGTGTTGACATAATTCTCCAGTTGCTCCATTCAAGCTTCCAAGTGTGGGTGTGCGTTTGGGGCGAATGAAGCACCCGGGATGCTATCCGTGTGACGCTGTCATCTTCTAGTAACAAAGGGGAGGACCCTTAAGATATGCCTACGGATGAACATAGTCGTGCAGATATGCTCCGTGTTGCTTCTAATTGCTTGTTGTGGCCGCATCGTATCCTTGCAGTGAGTCGGTCACTCTTTGTGCTTCGTATCCAGAGCCGTATTAAAGGGTAGGCGGGCCCGGGGCAATTTTTACTGGTGGGACCCTATGACGTAATTCATGACGTCATCGTTTTGTTTTCGCTGATTCGCAAGGTTCCCGCTTGTTTTTTTCCGGTAGTCGAGAATGTACATACTCAAATCACATACAGTTCGCCGCGAGAAGCAAATACTAGAGTGTATTTTTGCTAAGAAAAAATATTTCACAGGCTAGAGAGTGACTCGGCAAGAAATAACATTCACCTGAACAATAAGCAGAAACCAGAGATTACAAACAAAAACACCGGAAAAATAGTATGTCAACATGGCCAGCCAGGCTGAGTGAAAGTTGTTTACAAGCTAATGTCTTGATTTTCACCTTTATTTTCAGGTGCTCTAGCACTGCTTTAACGTTGCTACTTGAAAGTTTTCCTAGAAAAAGCGATTCAGTCGCGGCGTTTCAGGTAACACTGCCAGAATCTTGCGCTTTTTCTTCTTAGAAGCTTGCGCTCTTCATAGATCCTGATGGCGTTACAGATTTCAGCATCGCTCAAGCTATCTCATTTTCTGCTCTTTCATTCTACGAATCGACTGATTAAAACCTTTTGTGATGGACCACACAATAACATGCGGTATAAAAATGCTTGAATAGCTGCATATGTTTATGATCTAACACAACGGTAGTAACCATTGGAAGAAAAGCGCGTTTCCACCACACGTTACCCTTTATGACGAAACAAAGGTGCAGTTCGGCTGCGGCTACCTCGAGACTGCACCAGAAGTTTGGGGTCATTGATACCAGTGTTGCCACTTCTGATATTTTAACATGACTTCAGCAGTGATGTTCTCAGATGAATTTCTGATGTCTGATGTTTTGGCGACAGATCTGATGTTGACTTGGTTGTTGTTTTTGTTTGACATTTCCTCTCATTTTAGGACGAAAATAAGTTAGATTAATGTTAATTAAGTTCCTTTCATCAATTTCTCACCCTAATGTGCGTTTGATTATCGTTTCAAACTAAAGAAGCTCGCTTCGCTGCGTTGCGACTAACATTTTACGTAAATTATAAATAACTTCTCCATTAAATGACGATATTCGCTTTGTTTTCGGATTCAACGTGGGTAATTGGCAGTGGCGTAACTTGAGGCTTGAGCCAAGTGGGGCAAAGCTCAGCTGAAGGGGGCCCACTCGACAGAATGCAGAAAAATTTTAAGAAATGGTTGTGTATCTCTGGATGTCGTGGATGTCTTTGGTACACGAAAAGCGGAAGTGCTAAATAGCCTTATAATAAATACTACGGCCAAAGCAAACGATACAACTGACATCTTGCAAACGTTTCGATAACAATGATCTCAGGGTTGTTAAAGTCAACCCGATGATCTGGGTTGGCTTGCAAGTGTCTGCATACTGCAGAGCTTAGTGACGTTCGATGCTCTTCTATACGATTTATTAAATTGCGTTGTGTTTGCCCGATGTACGAGGCACCGCATGAGCAAGTAAGCTTGTACAC
>Ga0210059_1006264_pt1 | contig 19120 bp, 11 predicted proteins | sample Ectturendosymbi2_FD_188042 | JGI IMG/M metagenome (GOLD analysis project Ga0210059, IMG submission 188042) | Ecteinascidia turbinata endosymbiont from Florida, USA - Sample 2 (SPAdes) (version 2) | ecosystem: Host-associated > Tunicates > Ascidians > Unclassified | place: Key West, Florida... | reverse complement strand
AGACGTGTTCTAGGAAACATCCCGCGGTCACAACATCGGCCCTCCCTCATAAAACCACCAAGACTCCTGAAGTTCCTGCCCACAGCGATCCGGTGAAGCGTTGGAACTTTCGCAAGGCTAATTGGAAGCGCTTTTGCCTTCTCACAGATGAATCCGTTGAGAGATTGCCATCTCCGGACACACCAGGTATTGAGAGGGCATATCAGGATTTTTGCGAGAGCCTACTATCAGCGGCTAAACAATGTATCCCACGTGGCCGTCGGAAGAACTATGTGCCATGCTGGGACAAAGAGTACGAGACCCTCCATCGCTCTTCGTCCGAGTCTCAGTGGGGACTGACCCTGATAGAGCCGCTTCGTCCCTACTATCTCGGCTCGGGCAGAAGAAACAGGAGCAATGGGAGGAAACTGTCAATTCTATCGACTTCTCGCACACTAGCCACAAGGCGTGGAGAACCATCAATAACTTACTGGCACGTCTGGACGCTCCTATCACCAGTGGCCCGTCTCATCACACTCCATCACCTCGTAACTCATGCAGAACGGGGCACACTAGACCGGGGTCGCAAGTCCATCAGGTTCGTCAACAAGCAGCTGTCCAACACCTGAGGGTCACAGTATCTCTGAACACTTTAGGCCGGAGGAGTTTGCTGCTGCCTACAGACGCCTGAAGCCAGGAAAGTCTGCGGGATTGGATTCCATCTTTCTGGAGTTTATACTCCACGCCAAGTCGGCTCTCAAGTCTTGGTTTTGCGACTTCCTCTCTTCCTGTATGCGCCCACTCAAAATGCCATAGATCTGGAGAAGAGCACTAATAGTTGCAATCCCTAAGCCAGAAAAGCCCCTGAGGGTTCCAAAGAGCTATAGGGCCGGATTTAACTGATGCGAGGCCCTAGGCTAATCCACTTGTAAGGCCCCCTCTTCCATTGTTGCGAGGAAAAAAACGGAAAGCGTTTGCGAAAATCCAAAATTGAAATTGGCGAAAATCCGAAAATGACGCTCTGAAAATACAGTCATTAAAAATTCTAAATCATTACTGAAGTGCCCACGATCACTGCGTTTGTTGCTGCCTTCGACGCAAAAGCGTTAAACTGCACGGAATTGTTGAAATCCTACTTGGCTGGCAGGAACAGGATTATTCACTGCCGCAGGCAAACCAACCGAAATCGCCACAATTCAAATATTTGACAAAACACATGGTCTACGCTTTTTATAAGAATGACATCTGTTTTTTCTATCCGTGTTAAAAAAAAACAAACACACTGCACCTATATAGTATGTGTGGCGGCATAAAGACTTTGGAGCACAACGTGAGGACAACGTTGCAACTCGCTTACCACAGCTGTAAACATTTCACACACACGAGCAAAACACGTCACGTAAAACGCACCCAAATGGTTGCAACTGTTAGGTTCACGATTCGCGTCTTTCTTACATTTTCAGACTGACAAGAATCGACTGCAACTAAACTGTCGCGTGAAAAGATGTGAAGTTAAAATCAGAACCGTCGCCAGAAAGTCTTGAATAGGGGGTCAAATTTGCGCAAGGGGACTTGACATTCTGAAAATCTGATAAAATCGTTACTGATTTATAGTGTTTCATATTTAAATTTGGAAGGTCTGAGCTCAACAATGACTACCGTGGCGACTGGACTAGTCTAAATTTCGCTTATGCTGTCATTATTGAAATACGTAGAAGGAAATAAAAACATACAACCATCGAATCAAGTAAGGCTGAACATAAAACAGTAAACAGTTAAAAAGGTTTTGTCCTGCCTTCTTCATAACAAAATTATCTAAGAATTCATCACAATTTGTTTGCCCATGTTTGTCACTTTAAATGTACCGAATGCTTAGTGTCGACAACCTCTCCTGGAATCTAGCAATCATCCCTACTGATGGACATTGGCAGGCAGTGGAAGGTGCTGATGAGGAGCAAGGACACGGTGACCGTAGGTGAATACCTCCAGACTTGAAGCTAAAGCTCAGCACTACAAAAACGATGTCGGCAGCTTTCCACCTTAACAGCAAGGAAGCTAAACGTGAGCTGAAAGCCAACTTCAACAACGAAACCCTGCCCTTCTGCTCCGAACCCCAACACCTCGGAGTAACGTTGAACAGGTCGCTCACGTATCGCAGACACCTTGAGTCACTTCGCAAAAAGCTGACATCTTGCGTCGCACTCCTGAGGTGGTTTGCTGGCTCCGGTTGGGGTGCTGGAGCAACAACTTTTTGAACAGCCACCCTAGCCCTGATGCATTCAACTGCAGAGTACTACACTCCTGTCTGGTGCCGCAGTGCTCATACCCGCCTCGTCGACCCCGCCATCAACGACGCCTTGAGAATTGTGACTAGTTGCCTGCGTCCTACACCAGCGAACAACCTTCCAATCCTCACAGGCATCCAACCTGCTGTGCTTCGTCGCATGGAGCCACACTGTCTCTCTGTCTCTAGCACGTCGTGCCATGGAGCCTGGACATCTGCTCTACTCAGCGCTCACCCTCCATCGAGTGCGAATGCACGGCGCCTCAAACCGAGACTTGCACCAGCCGCACAACAACTCATCAGTTCATCTGACAACACCAACATACGTGCGGCGCAGTGGGCGGATCACCAATGGAATGCGGAGTGGGTGGACAACCCCACAAGACTCCGCATTTTCATCCCCGATACTCCCGGAGTGACCCTCCCAAGAAGAGCCTGGGTCCGGCTTAACCGCCTCCACACCGGTGTCGGACGTTTCCGCTCCTGCTTGTACAAATGGGTCATGTCCTCCTCTGCGGCCTGTGAGTGTGACGCAGAAGAACAAACTGTCGGCCATGTTGTCCTCCAATGTTCAATCCATCGGCCTCCTCATGAACTGCACGGTCTGACATTTCCGGACGATGAGACAACCGGATGGTTGTTCAACACCTGTTCCGAAATCTAGTGCGGCCAAGCAGTATGGTTTGAAGAACTCTCTCAAAAGAAGAAGCGAAACGTCGAGCAATGCCACAAACCACGCGGTCGTCATGACCCATAGAGCAACGCGTAAGATCAAGGCCTGCCTTCCCTGAGGTCTAGTGCGGCCAAGCAGTGGTTTGAAGAACTGACTCAAACGATGAAGAAGAAGCTTCAGGAAAAGGAAGAGGAATCAAGGAAAGGCTGATGACTAAACTTAGTGTCGCGAGATGGGTCAGAGGTAAGGTCTTGAACGGAATAGACTCGAAGCAGCCCTGGTTAGAGTCAGAAAATTTCGGAGTCGAACTTCAAACTTTTTTGATGACGACTCCAAGTGGTTCAAAAATTTTGAACTCCGAATAAGTTTTATGAAAATTATCAGTGTGTAAAATATGTCTATTTTTCAGAAAAGTTTGCTGAAATCGCTAACACTTTTCCAAACTTAGAAGTTGCTAACCTGCAATTGTAAACTGTTGCTGGAAGTGCTGCTGAAGACTTTCGGTTGGCGCAGCGTTCAATGTGCGATTCACCACGAACGGGATGTGCGCGAATAACAACACCATATATATATGTGGCGCGAACAAGCAATAATATTGTGATCTCGTCGGGTGATCACTATTGTTGCTTGCTGCCACGGTGCGAAGCTTTGCGCATATGCCGCTCGGGATTTCCGTTCGCAACAATACGTTGGTGAATACTTCAATGTAGGTGCGAATTAAGACGTGCAATTTTTAGTTTCAATTTGCAATAAACATATGAGCCGTCTGAAATAACATACGCAATATAGCATAGAAATAAAGCAAAAATTTTGGTGTGTTAGCAGTGTCATACATAACAGGAATACATGCGATTTAAACCAACTGCAAAATTACACGTATTTTTGCACTGCAATTCCCCAGCATGTCGACGATGTGTGCAAGCCAAAGGCCAAACACCTGAAAAAGTGAATATATAAAACTACTGAAACACCAGCTGGTAAATCTTGCTTTAAATTCAGTGAACAAACGGTTGTCAGCCTTAAGCTAAATCAAAACAACTTACATGCTTTTGTGCGCCACTGAGTGCCAGAGATGAGCACTGGATTGGACTGGATCCGAACTATGATGAGTTTTGTTAATTTTGGATTGGATCCAGCAAAATGCTTCATAAATTTAGGATCAAGACCGGATTTAGACTGAGTTAATGGAAAGGATTTGCGTAATTTTTTCATTATAACGTTGTTTTGTTAATTGTTTTGCACTTGGACATTAAATTTATTAAACGTTTTGAACGAAAGTTGGACTTGCACTGAGTTTTAAAAATTCAAGACTGGATCTGGATCGCAAAATATGACAGTCCATTCATCTTTCCTGAGCGCCACCACGTGACTTTTTTTTGGTTAGCCGTTTACTTCAAAACCTGATGTTAGAATGTCTTCATTTCTCTCTTTACTTGAACCAAATTTTCTTCACTTCCGTAAATCAAATTAATTCCAATGCAACCCGTAGTGCTACACGAGGGGCGTTTATCTGGCAAGCAGCATCAAATAAATACGGAAAAAGAGCTTTAAAACATTTTGGCCCCAAAATCTGGGACTGCATTGATCCCACCTTGTACGAGCTTTCCTCATTTGCATTCAAAAAACATTATAGAAACAATCTAATCGCCGTGTATTAAGTTTAAGTAAATGGTGTTGATGCTTCGCACTCCGAATTTGCCCTCGGTCATCTCTTTACAGCAAACTTAAGTTTTCCTCTTGGACATATTCCCGTGATTTTTACACTTGAACGTTCTCTCTTTGTGCGTGTGGTTGTGTAATTTGTTTTACAGTGTCGCTGCTGGTGTTCTTTTGTTTTGCAGGAGCAGCGCGTGAGGCTCAGCGGATCACTTCTGGTGGTGGATGAAGTTCGAACACGGGACTTTCAGAATACCCGACCCCAGGAGCTTCCAGCCCCTCCATTCCAACAATATGATGGCTGCATCGGATGACTCATCTAACTGGATCATCCTCACTTTACAACCGGTGCAAACAATTGTAGAGCTTGCTAGATGTGAAAGGTTTATGACAACCCGGGCAGAGTTTCATTTTAGCTGGATTTATACTTTCTCTGCCACGCCCAGGTCCTTGCGGATCTGAGCATCTGATCCATCGAGAGAGTCCGGTTGCGACCCAGCACTCCCTACGCAACTGTGTCAATCATCTGGCAGCTCTTTCCCACATAGGCTATACTTTTCGATGTGAACTTGCCTTGCTATGCACCTTTGTTCACCAGTCAAGGGGCAACGACTTGATAAACTTCCAGTTTTTTCGGTGCCCTGGCGTTTTTGCAATTGCTATGGTTTCTTTCTCGTCTTTGAAATTCTTAATATTCGCCAAATAAGTTCAACTCAACAACCGTGACCTTTGCAAGAGTTCCAGAAGTTGAACTGTCAGGAAGCGAAGCATTAAAGCTACTTTGTGACACAACTTAACGTCACTACATCGTCGACTTTAAACTTGAGTGTTTGAACTTCTTTGCAGGACTCAGACAATTTTTTGAAAACTCTGACTCCGGCCCTAGTTAAAATTGCAAAAATCAGAAGCCCTGGTTGGAGCATCTTGCGATCGAGCAGTTTGGCAACCAGCAGTTGGTGGCGGCAGCAAACACAAAATCGGCGAAACTCGTTTTCAACCCGATTCAGCGAAAAAGCGGGGAATCTATTTGCATGCTAACCACAATATATTGGCAAGAATAAACTTGCCGACGCCAACCGCCGCAAATGCACACTGTCCTGCTTCTGTTCTCTCACGAAAGTACAGAACGTCCAGTTAAATATTTGTGTTGCTAATATTATGTTCGACTCGTTGGGCGCCACTTAGACCTGGATTAAAACAAAGCTAAAAAGTATCTATACTCACTTGCACCTTCAATGTTCGATCACTTTCACCTTCGTATTTTCCTGTATCAATTTCTGCGATAAGAAAGACATAACAGAGCACAACTTTACCAAGAATGCAATCATAGAGTTCATTGCATAACAAGCATAGTAATGTGTCACAACCCTTGAAACAGTGCCGTTCATGTATTGGCAATGTTTCAAATGTTGTAACACACTGCACCAGCTGCAAAAATCCTTCACACAGTCTTAGCTTTTCTTCGTATGTTCATGAAAATTTTCATATCAGTTCAATGCGCAGTGCGCTTCAGCGACAAAAGGCTCATCCTCATCGAAAGTGGTTTGCAGTATTTCATGGAGCTTGTTCATTTTAAGGGAACTCAACTTCAACGATAAGACGATGATAATTTTTCAAGTCGAAATCACAAGCAAAGGCGTTATATATCAAGGGAATCAGCTCAAGACTACTTATTTAATGGGTGTTGTCAATCAGAGGCTTACAGTTTTAAGATTCTGAAATGTGTCATTCTGCTATACTTTTTCATTTTGGTAAAATCGGTTTTTGTGGGTGGTTCTGTGCTTATATATGATAAATGTACTGTGATACTGCATAAATATAAGAACAGCAGCAACGAGACACGCTGGTGCATTATATGAAAAGTTGTTCAGCAAATGTTTAAACATTGCAAGACGCTCGAAGCAACCAGAAAATTGTGACAGGAAGAACACGAAGCAAAATATGTTGTTTTTTTCTTGTTTCTTTAACAAAGCAATTCTGGAGAAGACAAGGGGGTGGCTTTGCACGCTCTATCCCTAACGTGCCTATGTAACATCTTTCTTGAGAATCTCACATGGGAATATTACCAGCAGTTTTTCGCTGACGTTTCATAGACCTTCTCATGATCAAACTTTTGTCCACTGGGGCTGCTTGCGATGCTGCTTCATCGTGGCCTACTTCGCTGTCTCGGTGCGTCCAATTCTGAATAGCTGGGAAATGAGGTAACAGTGGAAGTCAAAAGTGTAGAACAGCAAACAGTAGTGCACACAAGATGCAAATGTTGACCCAGCTTACTCTCTGAAGCCATAGGAACTGTTAAAAGGACTTCAGCTTTCTGCATTTCCCGAATCCATTGCTCGCACCATACTGTGTAGAAAAAGTTTGTAGACGAATTAAGTGCAAGACTCTTTTCTGTCACCACACAGGTTCTCATGACTCACAAGGCACCCCGTAACATCGCTCAACAAGCATTTTTTCCAATGCCAAAGGTATTCGTTCCACCTTCAGCATCTGACACGCAAGGGGGGTTAAGTCACTGTCCATCAAGCCCCCAAGTTTCACGTACACCGTCTTTGGATGATACAAAACCTGATAAAAAAAATTGAATTCAAGTAAAAATCTTGTAAAGCTTTGCAGAGATGCACAAATTACAATTTTTTCTTTTTCTTTCTCAATGTTTTGTTTATACAGTAAACGTCGGTTTCTGCGAATCTTCGCTGAGTCCGAATGAAACTAGCGGATTTGAAATCTTTTGACTGATAATAAGAAATTCAGATAATCCGGATGTTTAATCCGGATCTTCGCAATTCCGGAAAAATTATCTCTTTTTCCAACTAAAAATCCGGATTTTCCTGACAGTTGCTCCACGCCCAACCCAGTCCCTCCGCCACAGGGTTTTCTATCGACTCACGCTCTGGCATGTCTCCCACCTTGTTTGTTGCAACCTATTTCTGAAATTACTTCGCTGCGATGTATTCGCGGTTGGAAAAATAGAGTGGAGGAGTAGAGGAGTTTATGATTAAGCCACCGCAAGTTCTACACTTGGCCGCAGTGGACTTGCTTGTGCATGTACGTATATGCTCTGCGGCATGGAGGACATTCTTTCCCAAATAGAGAAACTACTTATTGACCAGCCGCAAATACTGCGACATTCCAAGATTTATTCGCAACCAAGGAATTTAAAACCTATGCACTCAAGATTGCTCATAACTGACTGGATAGAACGGTTACAAAGTCTGTTGTGTCAGTGTAAATGCATAAATAAATTCGTTTTATTTCTACGAAATTTCATTTTTGCGCAGCTAATGTGTTTAATTTACTGCAGGTGGTTTTTACCGATGTCTAACTACTTAGATGACGTCAGGCAAGAAACGACTGTCTTCGGATCAGAGTTGTTAGTCGGGCCGGGTTCGGGATCAAGTTTGTCAAAATTTTTCGGGCCGATGTCGCGTCAGCATACAAAACTTTATAACATTCAGAGTAACGATTTTTCTTTCCTGACGTACATTTGTTGTGCTTGACATGAATGAGTGAACTGATTGTAATTTTTCTTCAGCTACTTCTATTTGCAAGCACAGCTGCGTTCTTTTCTTCTCTGCTCGGATTAGTCTCACACTTATTTTGAGAAGGCGACAGCGGTGAGGAAATGAGCATGCGATGGCACCGCTTCGAAAAGATCAATCACTTACGCGATTCTTGGCTTGTTTAAGAAACGATGACCTACAAACCGGCTTTTCATGTCTATAGCACAATCCTGAATAGTTCCTTTTATGCCTATAGCGCCATTGTGGATAGTGTCGTGATAGTTTCTTTTTTACTTAAGAAACATTATATTCCGCATCCGAAATATTATCGTTGACTAATAAGCTATGTTTGTGCTAATTGTTTACGCCAATTTTTTGTTCAAGGTGATTTTTGGGTCTGATAAAATCGTGTACGTGCAGATATACCGTCAAGGACACTACGTTTTTGATACTTCGCAGTTGCACATATCTTGACTCCCTCGGTGAATTTGTCTTTCGGGCTTAAATTGGACTTCAAAAATAAATGTTGGGCTCTGACCGGATTCGGGCTTCAAAATGAAGCCCGTTTACAAATTGAATCCGCAATAACCGAAGTTTACTGTAACTTTTGTTCAGCACAAAATGCATGAAGTAGAGACTCACGGCCGACCTGCTTCGCTGCTTTGCACGGCGGTTTGTCGGGTGCGAATGGACGCATCGCAACCACGCAAAACGTTCGGTAATGTTTGCTCAATATAGAAATGAAATCCCACGAAGCATTGTCAAGGTTCTGTGCATCATCAAGTGCAATTAGAGTGTAGGCATTAGCGGTAGTCTGCTGTACAATGCGCACCAAGGTTCTTTGAAGAGCTTTCTCCTTGCCGTCTTGCGTCATTAGCATTACCTTTACAGGGAAAGTCGTTGTCAGAAAAGTTCGCCTTATCTTTTCCTCTCCGATATATTAGCATTTCTACTTCAACGCAAAAGTGCAGTAAATGGAGTAACCAAACAAGCAAGAGTGCTTCTGATAGTCAAAGCGTATAGGGAGCAAAAAGTGAGGAAAAAATGATGTACGACTGCATCACCATTTCACTGTGCGAAGATCTGCTGATTTTGTCCATTCACCCACTCTTTTGTTAGCTTCCATCGCTATTAAAGAAATTATGGGTTCCTAAACTTGGAGCGATGAGCTCACTCCATCTGACAAGTGACGTCACCACTGCGGTCAACGCGCAGTCTTTTGGAAAATGTCATTATGACGTAACAAAGATGTAGCGACAACAATCGAGAAAACGTTGCTTGTTTTTTCGCATAGAGCAAATAAAAAAGCATGGCTGTATTAATTGATATGAAAGAAAAATCTTAGAATCTGAAGATGAGAAACACCAAAGAGCGCGTGTCATAAATCTTTCTAGGGATTACAACACTCAAGCCAGGTTTTATTAACGTGAAACGTTACCGAGCTGCAACATAACACAGTAACATTATTACTCTCGGTAAAAGACCATAGTGACACCACAGTCGACAACAACCACCACGAATGCGCGAACGCACCAAATGCACCAACTGGCCACGTTCGGGACCCGAAGTTACTTTGATTACAACGGCACTTTACAATCAGCAAAACACAAGAGAACGGTGATCAAACCACCTCATCACAGTGCGTTTCAAACTTAGAAATTCCATTTGAATGAGAACTAAGGCCACAGATACCTAAAGCGAAGTACATATTAACATCAGAGCTTGAAATAGTAGGTTTTTATTTAATGTATTTAGATCGCTACACTACTACAGATCCGGTTTGATTATTCTGGCTAAAAAGTAAGATGTTGTGGTTGTTAACGTTTTTCTTGCTTGTACAACAGTGGTTCTCAACCATTTCGCTGAATGGACCCAAATCCTGACCTACGATTTTGTTAGAGAGCCGCTCAAACATTTTACCACAAGTCAATTCACACGTTTTGTTTCATTGCAGTAACGAAGTCTGATACACAAAATATTAGAGGTGTTACTGGAAGATAATGTGTGTCGAAAGGAATCCTTTCACAGCAAAGAATTAGACACTAAGCTCTTACAGAGTGTAATTTCGACTGCGAAATAGGCATCATCAGCTCTAATTCAAAGAGAATCTGTTACTGAAAGATTGCTAAATGCCGCACCAAGGATGCTTGGGAGCTGTATGCGGCTCTTAGAACAGTGTTTGAGAACTATTGTTCAACAAGTAACACCACGCCTGCCAGTTACAATGCCAATGCCTTAGCGATTAACCAAATAACCATCAAAAACTTGCAGATCCATTGTTGCAGTCTGATGTCGTAACTCATAACAACCGCGTTTAGTGTGCTGTAAAGAGAACACTTAATCCTATTTGGAAAACTGTTAGCATCTAGGAAGGGGCCCGGGCCGGAGCTGCCTTTCAAATGGTCATAGCTCCGGCTTTGGTCCTAAATTTTAAACTGAGCTCCGGCTACTTCTGATTTTTAATTTGAGTTCAGGGTCCGTCTGCAGCAAAATGCCCAGCTCCGGACGCCAGACCCGCAGCCCCCGATTTGCTTCACAGCCGAGATCGACGTTGACAACGAAAAGTTAAAAATCACGAAACTAGAGACTGTGATTTATTAAATGAAGGTAATCACTTCATTTTTTCAGCAAATATTAATTATCCCAAGATGTGCAAATAGCGAAAAAAGCGATCAAAGATTAAAATTTAAGGATGTAAACGTGTTACATTTTTGGGATACCCCGTAACATTCATTCTCTCGTTCTTATTGATAAGCTCAATCTGTTATACAATCACTTCAAAGCACAGAAAACAAGGAACAGGAGGAAAAATTTACGCTTTGATTAAATTTGATAGTTGTTCCCTTTCAGGTTTTTGCATCTGCTTTTGAAAAGCAACATATTTCAATGTTCCGCCTGCAGCATAAATGACAATTTTTAGTGTTTTGCAAGATCAGTTCGAAATTATTTTTAATATCTAACAATAAACTTTTCATAGAGTACAAACTCTGGGTAAATACAACGACAGGTGCCCAGGAAGATTGTGAATTTGCTTTAATATCTTAGTGAAACTTTCTCTGAAAATTTTTGAAACTTTCTAAGATATAATTACAGCAGCCACAGCATTACAGACAAACTGGGCGTACATCACTAAGAACTGCTGTAATATGTTTATGAATTATTATAGATACACACTGTCTATCGAAAAGAATCCTTTCGCAGCAAAAAATCAGACACTAAGATCTTACAGAGTATATATTTCGTCTACAAAGTAGGCATAATCAGCTCTCATTCAAATATAATACACAGAAATTCAAAAGTTAAAAAACAGTTAAAAAACTGATAGAAACAAAATTGTACACTGCTTCGATGTTGAATGTAAACAGCGGTTGGTCATCAGGATGTTAACTTCAGTCAAGTGAGCTTTTCATTGGCTAAAATTCGAAAAAAGCGCGCCCTGTATTAATCGATTGCGCAAAACGTTGTATTTAATACACGATGTCCCGCAAGTAAGAAAACTTTCACCAGCAAAAATTTAATTCTGTGCAAATTGTTTTCTTTCATTCACTAAATATTAGTAAAATTGTCACAATTTCCAAAGCATTTAACTCTTCTTGGAAGCAAAAGAATGTTTTTTTGCAAGATGTTTTTCTTTTTGGTAAACTTTGTTTTTTACGCCCAAAAATCGAAGCTGTAATTCTCAGCAGAGTTCCCTCAGCAGTAGAAAGGCTTCCTTTTGACACTCATATATTTCCCATAAGAGACGCAGTCAAAGTGCACTGGGACTATGAGTAAGTTCTCATTTATTCCAAGAAGTAAAATTTTTAAGCCTACTTTCCATGAGCTCTAAAGTTATTGCAAACAAGTCAAAATAATAAAAAAAAGTTATGCACCTAAAACAAAAATTTTTGTAAATGTAGGAACTGCCGCATTACTTAAAAAGACGTACACAGGTGATTTAAAAATTGCTTTGCTTTAAGTAGATGAACAGTGCGGCTCAAACAGTGCCTCAGCATTCTTCTATTGCAAATGCTTACCATTGCACTAGTGTAGCGTGCAAGTATTTTGACATTTTCTACCTTGTGTTGTTTCAAACAGAAGAAATTTACCAAATCAGCTCATTATGTGAATGCTATTTTTCTGAACCATAGCGAAAGACATTTTAAACATACAAGTTAGACTGCAGGCAGTTCAGGTCTTTGAAAGATTTTCTCACTTTTTCAAATATGATTGACGTTGTTCAATTCGTGCCTGTGGGTACAATCAATGCACAAGCTACATTTAAGTTGGTAAACTTTTCGCTACCACCAATGATATTGGCAGGGTCGGATTTAACTGATGTGGGGTCGCCCCTCCCACTGTTACGAGGGAGAAATGGAAAAGTGTTAATCAATTTACGCAAAGCCGAAAACTGCAATATGGTCGCTCTCCAAGAACGCTCAATAAAAATTTCTAAATCATTACTAGAGTGCCCCACGATCACTGCGCTTGGGCTGCCTTTGACACAAAATCGTTCAATGACACGGAATTGTTGAAATCGTAATTGCCTGGCGGGATCAGGATTTTTAAAATCTCAACATGGGAACCAACCGAACAGGCCGCAGGTAAATATTTGATCAAACACCTAACCTACTGAGTAGCAAAACTCATTTGTGAATGACCTTGTTGAAGAAAATTAAAACGGAAAAATCACAACTAAAAATATGAAATCAGCGTTACCCCAAGAGAACACGCTAATGAAACTACTGTAGTGCTCAGTCTCAAAAGCACTGTGACATTTTGATCAGTTACGCCTTGATTTTCAGTGATATTCTACTCTGGATCAAACTCCCCCCCCCAAAAAAAAAGTCTTTACAGAAATATTTCAGTTTCAGTGTCAGGCATTATCAACTGTTAACATGGTTAAGTCAGTATAATTAAGTCAGTCGCTCTCCTTGTTATACGAAGGCAGGCCAACATAATGTTGGATTTTACTACGTTTTTATTGTAGGATACTGCTAGCTCTACACGCAGAGTTGTAAACGGGCCTCATTATGAAGCCCGAACCAAGGCCGAGCCCGACATTTATTTTTGAAGCCCGATTTAGGCCCAAAAGCCAAATTTGCCGAGTGAGTGAATATATGCGCAACTGCGGGGTATTGGTGGTGTAGTTAAGTAAACATGACTAAATAATTTAAGATATTGATCAACTCGATTGTTTTAACAGTAATTGGTCACAAAAGTGTCGTCGTTGCGAAAAAAATTTATATGCAGGCCCGTAATCGGCCCGAAACATTCTGACAAACTTAAACCCAAATCCGGCGTGACTCGAAAAGGCTGGCCCGACTTACAACCTTGTCTGCATATAGATCGTATCTGCAATATAACCATACCCTTTGGTCAGGTACATATCAACCACGAACAACCACAAGATCTTTCGCTTCATTCACACGTAACAATCGGTACTTTTCAGCAACCACAGCCAACGGACCAGAGAGTATGACGACTAGTGGCGTGCAGAGGAGGGGACGGGACGACGGCCCCGGGTATCCAAAGAGGGAAATTACAAAAACTAAAATGCTGTAACTAGATGATTTTTCCTGTTGCAAGGTTGCTAATACATGCTGCATGGATTCAAGTTTTTGAAACCTGCTTGTTTTTGCAACACTAGTTGTTACGTATTCAAATGACAGTAATTCTCACATTCTTCAATACCAGGGGCCAATGCTCAAGGTGTACGGCGCACACTCAATCAAACTGATAGTGACGTGACTTATTCCAGATCGGGCGATCGAAGGAAAATCACAAAAAAGGATTGAAAGATAATTATGGATGTTGATTCTATGAGCCAAATTTCAAAACAGTCCTATTTCAACTTGCTTGGTTTAGCTGACTTTTGGTGCATCACTAGTTTCCGGTTTCGTTTTTTAATGTGGCAACCTGTGTGTGCGCTAATGTAGCTGCAGACCTGTGCTTGCAATATGTGCGTCATTTCGAGCTTTGTCACTAATTGGCAGTTCAAGCTGAATGATCATAACGGGCCACACAAGCCTGTATCTGTTCTGTCCCCCTAGTGGTTGTACATATAACAGCCACATAATAAAAAACGAGAGTTTTCTTGCATACTTTATGCTCATTCTTAATTCTTGTGTAGTTCAGCAAGTTTCAAACTGTCAATCCTGGGTGTCCGCCATCCCAGTCGCATACGTTCTGATCGACTGCGATTCGACGAGTGTGGCAGCCTGGAGATGGCGGCACATGTAAATAAAGTTGTCATCGGTAGATGGCGTCCATAAGTAACAAGCCACTGTGATAGTCACCACAAGCGAATGATCGAAATTCACTATCCCTATATTACAGTGCAACCTAGCATCAGTACAGTGATCCCGATGGAGTGATCTTGGTGGGTGACCATTAACAATGTTTGTGAACCTAATAAACAGTTGACTATAGTTGCTAACGGTGACGATGGGACTGAGTGATGTCGTCGAGTTGACTCTATTGCTGCTGGTTGCTTTCCTGTTAGTTCAATGCCCCGAATTATCATCTTTCTCTTGTGCTTGCCTCATTAGTTCAAAGCGATGCAGATACCTGCAACACAAGACATTCGCGCAGCCTTATACTTTTGCAGTTGTGAACTGCGCTGACATAGCACTGAGTGTGTTCTACTCCCCTGTTTAAACGCGTTGCCGGATGTTTTTGCAGGTATGAACTGCTCTGTCTTAGCATTGAGTGCTGTGTTTTGCTCTGGTCTCCTAACCTGGAGCACTGATATGTTCATTACAGTGACACATATATGTACAACAAGGAGAGTGCGTGTAGAATAATATGCATGTTGTGTCAACAAACTTCGCCAAAACGTTGTTTGCAAACGTGAATACGACGTCATATTGTGACGTCACAAACATCGTATATCCAGTAACAATGACCACCACACGCCACTGCTGATTACTAGAATTTGGTAGGGGGGCATCCAATCAAGCAGTCGCCCCGGGCATCACCAGACCTCTGCACGCCACTGATGACGACACTGTAGTTGGCATGCGACTTGATCAACGGACCACACTGACTTTCATGGAAACTCGTTAAAAGACATTGTTGACGAATACTTATGGAATTGATCTTCTACCGGCAATTGACTCAATGCGTGCCACATTTTGCTGGAGGCCCCCTTGGATCTTGAGGCCCTAGGCTTAAGCCTATAGGTAAATCCGGCCCTGGATACTGACTTTGAAGCATTTATCCGAATCTGCTCAAAAAACATATCACGGGACTTGACTTGAAGTATGTACCACGGACTTGAAGTGTGCAGAGGCAGACGACATATTGCTAGTTCAAATTAATTTCGCCAGAGTTGTTTACACACTGTTTTAGGTCTAGAGTTGCTTTAAAAGTTTAAATCATTTACTGACCTCCTCTGAAACGGGAAAGTTCACATTGAGTATGTCATTCAGCAAACACAACTCGTTAGCGTTCTCGCTGCCAACCAATTCCAACAATTTCTCTTTTTTCTCACCCTCTTCACTTCGTCGGGTAAAATTTAGCAAAAGTTGGAGCAAATTCTTCAGGCCGAAAAATGGAGAGTTTTGGTCGTTGATAGACAAAGTCAGTGAAAGTACTCGAAGTTTTTCGCATGCTGCGATCCACTGCAAGCAAAAGGTTTATCAAAGCATTATGTGGTTCACACGCAAAGACGACCGGTGCTGTAGTTTGAGCATCAGAATATCTTTGTCGTTTGCACAACACAGTTTTACAGGACTTCCAGTTTCAATCTGTTGCAAACTTCACCTCCGCTCACAGCAGCCTGGACAAGGACAGCATGCGGCGCTGCACAGCACGGCATGAACCGTCTGTGATGTTCAAAGCATCAAGCGTTTCCTGCAACTTGTCGTACCAACAACGCAAGCAGGTTGAAGAAAATGATCAAAATTTTTACTGTGTTTTACTACAAACTTTTACCTTTGTCTATCAAGTTAATCGGCTTGGCTTTGTACATATTCATAACAAACAAGTGAATCAGTTTCTTGCCTGGATTTCTTTCATGAGTCTTGTCTTCCCGTATCCAGCTTCCCCCTCAAAAACGATCGCTCTTCGTTCTCGGCCAGATTTCTGATAATAAATCAATAAAATACCTTTTACTGTTCATAGAAGAGGCCGAACACAGGAAGGCTGTGGGAGTGAGCGTTTGTCTGTGCGAGCATATCATTGTCTGTGCGAGCATATCATTGCGCTTGTAGATAAACTTTAAATGAGCTTCGCCATAGCACGGCGATGAGAGGTAAAAAAATACAAAAGAAAAGAATTTGAAGTACACTCAGCAACTTTTGACGAAAAAGATTGGTGGACATAATAGGTGAACAGTGAACACAACACGCAGAAGAAATCGTGCTAATCATAAAGTAATGCAAAAGAAAAAGAAAAATGGAGCAGCAATTTATGTACAAGGATCTATGTGACTGTTGTAAAAGCACACTTTGATCAAACACAAGGTAACCTTATAGCTACAAATATCGAAAACCTATTATTTTATTCGACGTTTCGACTTAAACTTCAGGAAAAGTACAAACAAAAGAATGAAACTGCAGTGCGTTACACGTTATATTTATTACGTTACATAAACTGGACTTATATTACTGTCACATAAACTGGATTATATATTACTGTCAGCGGATTGTTGCTTGTCCCAGTAGTAAATTTTTGTGAAAGCATTAAGAATTGCTTTAAGTTAATTTACCCGAATTTATCCTGGCTGCAATATTGCGTTCTGCTGCCTTGTGTATACGACTTCGAAACATCTTACATAAGTGGTTCGTAACTACAATTTTAACTCTACCCACACATGTCCTGCAACTTCACAGAATTTTGTACGGATTTTCTGTAATGATTCAGAAGCAATTCTTTCGCGTATTTCAGATCTTTTCCCAGGAGGTCAAATATTTCTATCAGAAAAACACTTGAAAGAATTCGCAAATCATATTCATTTAGTGAAAATGATGTAAAATATGAAATAACTTTGGCAAAGAATTTGCTTCGGAAGGCGTCGAAGCTGTCTATATCGCTCGAACAATTTTTAGCTTTTATAGCTACTTAAAAAGCTGCGTTTGGTTATTACTGGTAGCTGTAACTCTTCCCATTACCAGCGCTTCATGCGAGAGAAGTTTTTCAAAAACGAAATTACTGCAAAAAATTCCCAGAAATTCCATGACCAGTGAAAGATTGGGTAACGTTGATCTACTTTCAGTTGAAAGGGTACGTGCTGAAAAAATAGATTTAGATGATTTCGTTGATGAATTTGACAGTCGACATGTTAATCGAAGGATTAAGTTACATTGAGTTGATAATGATATAATATTCTAACGTAGCCTGTGCAGGGATCTGTGTGAGAATTATGTTGCTCATTGTCTATTTGTCTGAATCTTTTTTGGTTTAGAGGTAGTGCGTGTTTCGCGTATGACAAGACAGTCATAAATCAACGCAGAGTTGAAAAGTCAGCTTTTGAGAATCAGTCAGAGGAAAATTCAGTGTGAATAATAAAACGAACGACTTTGTTGGGAATATTCAGCAAAATAAGTTTCGCGCCTGCTGTTACGTTTTGCTATCAGGCAAACGCCGATGCACACCTATCTGCGGCGCTGCTATGCTACTTTAGGTGCAACTGATGCCGAAAGCTCGATGCTGTTAACTGCATACTGCATTGAATAGTCCTCACCCTATCCACGCTGCACACTCGTAATAGTAGCTGCATAACATTGTTATGGTTACACCACAATCACAAAATGTCCATAAGCTACCACAAAAACGGATTAGTCAGTAGTCACCAAACCGTTGGAACATGGTTTATTTTTATGTGCTTTGTAATAAGAATATTTTGATGAAACTAGTTGACTATCAACAGCCTACATGTCTCTGTGTCATGATGGAATTCGTGGTTGGAGCCATTTCGCTTTCATGTGAATTGTTTTCACTTTCTGAAGCTGCTTTCGTTCATGTGGGGTCGGCACTATTGTGTACGGAAAATGATATTTCGATTTACATGTGCAGTGCTGTTGAAGTTACATGTTTAGCACAGAATTTTCGACATAGCAGTACACGTGTGTGATCGCATCTACAGTGGCATTTAGGTGTCTTTAGTGAATAATAACGCTAGTTCATCTTTAATGATATTCATAAGCCCATGTTGCGTTTGATAGGGTTAATCATAGCAACTTATCTTCAAAACAATGAAAAATAACCATGCAAGATAGACATTTGTGCTGCCCCCCTACTTTTCCCTAACCCCGCAGAGGCCCCCCACTTTTTTCATTCTAGAATCGCCACTGTCCGTGAATAGCAAGCTTTAAGTGTGATTGAGGGCATTTCAGCGTGAGTGTATTTGAGTGAGTGTGTTTTTAACAAATTCACGCCACCAGGCAGTTACAATTAGCAGATTGCCAATGCCAACCACTTCAAATAAAGCAAAACAATACATCAAACCCTGGTGACAAATTCAACAATAAGCTACACTTTGCAACACAGAAAAAACAACTACATTCAACATGTATGCTGCAGGGTAAATTAAATCACGGTAGAATCCTGACAGCTGAAATGCACTGCAAACATGTTTGCATGAGTTCTTCGAATCCAGTAAAGACAAAATTAATCACAATAGTGTAATACGCAACTGCAAACAACTAGTTCTTATTGGCGCCACCCAATAACTGCGTCACTCCAGGCTTGTATGCCCGATGCACTACTCAAACAGACTGGACCAAGTGAGAAAAGCGCCGGGTAATTGATTGTTCGCACCACATCTGTCTGTAGTCAATTTTCTTAACTCTAAATCAGTGATTCTCAACATTTTCCAGGTGGACCACCGGTGGCCCATCTGGAATTTGCAGTGGTCCACAGAAAGATCCATAAATCGTCGATAAAACGTTGACTAACCTATGCGCAATACAGTTTCGACTATCTTTCTGCTTCGGAGACGCCAGGACTTCGATAAACAAATTTAATCAGGCTCTACTGGCGCTAAAAACATAAAAACACGTTAAAAACTTGCCAACGTTTCGACGGTTGATACAACTGTCT
>Ga0210059_1006263_pt1 | contig 19121 bp, 7 predicted proteins | sample Ectturendosymbi2_FD_188042 | JGI IMG/M metagenome (GOLD analysis project Ga0210059, IMG submission 188042) | Ecteinascidia turbinata endosymbiont from Florida, USA - Sample 2 (SPAdes) (version 2) | ecosystem: Host-associated > Tunicates > Ascidians > Unclassified | place: Key West, Florida... | reverse complement strand
CACTCGTGTGTTATGCTAATGTTGCTAATTTGTTTATTTGCTATATTAATCTTAAGTACATTGGAGTAAATTACGTTCTTCTGAAACCAGGGGTGTACACTCCAACATTAAAAAAACATCAGGTGGTACACGGTCTCAAAAAGTTTGAGAACCACTGGCTTAAGCGATCACAAAAAGTGATAATTTTAAACGACCATAACTTTGGCTATGGTTGGAAAATTTTTAAAAATTTTAGTTTTTTGTGATCAGGATGAAAATCTCTTAAATCTTGCTAAGTTTCATCAAAATCCAAGAGGGTGGGTTAAGTGGCCTGGATCAACTGACATGGAATGACCCGTTAAGTAGAGTACTTTTAATATCAACCAAATTTGAAAGCAGAACACAACTCAGATTACCTTATGAAATAAATAAAACTATGGTATAGCATATAACAGTACTCTGAAGTCAAACAAAATTCAATACATGGCAAACTAGATATGGCATGGACCACCACTCTTGCAGCCTGGTCCGCCCGGAGCTAACAAGAAACCGCCTGGCCTGTCTATGCTAAACCACAACTTATTTTCTGGCCCGGACCGGCCCGTAATATACCGTCACCTCAAAAGCAAAGCAACAACACTTAAGTTTTCAGTTCATTGTCGTTTGGACAATAAAGCCATGTAGTCTTAATGGCTATAGGTCTGCCAGAGGACTGTTGAAAACTCATTTGTCTGCCGCCTGTCACGTGACACTAACACACAACAAATGTGTTCTAGGCTGAACTACACTTGCTAGCAACATACTGAACCTAAACCTTAAAGTCGAACCTATACCTAACACCTAGTCCTAAGCTAGGGGTTCCCAAACTGGGGCACATGTACCCTTAGGCTAGTAGGGGTGCATTTGCCTATCTGAAAGGGTACATTTGAGGTTAGCAACAGAAGGAAAGAATGTGTTTATATATTATTCATTACAAAATATTTATACATACATCAGTGAATATCATTTTCAAAATCATTATATGCTTATTGGTAAATACAATCTTGTTATTTTCCACAGACTTTTTTGTCATAAGAAACTTTAGGGGTACATGCTCATCTATCGAAATGCTGAAGGGGTACATGGCCTGAGAAAGTTTGAAAACACCTGTCTTAAACCTAAACCCAGTCACCACGGGGGAGCTTTGGTGGGCTTAGTGCCCAAACAAAGCTCGAAGCCCCTCAAATTGAAACATGAAGCACTATAATTCAGTGGAGTTTTTGTCAAATTTTAGAATGTCCAGCCACCCCACACAAACGCAAAGCCCCCCGTAGAAACGCAAATCCCTCCTATTGAAAACTTTCTGGCAACGGTTCTGCCTTAACTTCGGCGACAGTGACAGACTATAAATGAAAGTGTTTGTTGCTTTGATTACTTCATGACATGGTTCACTGGTTTGTGTGGAAACAAGTGAAGAACATTATCACAACGGCAAAATGGAGAAAACAGCAAAACATTTCCTTGTTAGATTTTGAAACTTTGCAAAAACAAAAATTTGCGCCTAATTGGCGAGCAGACTGCAACAGCCCGGAATGACATCACCGCTAAAAAATTGTTAGCGGACTGTTTCAAAACCTTTAGCGGACTGCGCGAAGACTGGAATGATAGCGGCCTGTGCCATCTCTATGGCAAACACTAACCTGAGCCATGCGGACTAAGCAAATTCTGTTACAAATGGAAGGGGTTAACATAACAGTCATGATAGATCCTTCTGCAAGCTTTTGACTCTTAGGCCAACTGGCCCACATGTTGTTTTTTAATGAAACACCTGCCGCAAATCTAAAAAGAAAAACATAAGTGAAATAAACATATCAACAAACATCACCTCCCCCTTGCATCATTTTGTAAAATTTGCTCTCTATGTGAAGCTGAGGGTGTTTTGTTTTCACACATTCCAACTTGATTGCAACTTCCTCACCAGTGGAAATGTTGGTACCTTGAAACACACAGTAACTTCATGAGAGTTTTAAAATAACTCTTGGAAACAAACCTATCACTTAAATAAATCCCACTGCATTAGTTTGTGTTGGTAATTAAAATTGTTACAGAAAAACACGAACTTGTCATCGCTTTTATCACCACTTGGCCAGGCCTAAAAAAATCTGGCAGCTACTGGGTGGTTGGCTAGTCACATCCAATGGTAGCGAAATTCGCAGACACATTGAAGGCAGCTGCCACATTGTCACACTTGCAACCATGGCCAAGGTATGAAGTCATCAGACTGATACCATATTTTTCATATACAACTGCTATTAATGGATGCCAATGCCAGTTCACTTTTGCATTACTTAAGCCACAGTTGAAAGACATCATAATACATATTAAACCAAGTCACAAGAAAGCGAGCATAGCTCACAATCGAAGAAGTACTTGGAAATGTTTGTATTTTTCCAAAATAATGATTTAACACATTGCATGCAACATTGCCACATTTCATGTTGTGACACGCATGTTGTGGTTGTGTGACATGGCTTAACCCTACGTTATAAAATACACATGGAAAGTGCAACCAGAAACATTCATTCTACTGCCGAATTGATCATGGAGGGGGTTCGTGACTGGTCTAAGGTACTTGCAAAGCTTTTTTCTTGGTCAATGGATTTCGATAAAATAGGATCAGTGTTGAAAATGGCAGCATTCTAGCAACAGCTCTAGAAAAAGGCTCATTGAAGGTGCAAAATGTGCAAAAAGTGTGGCAAACGCTAATAAACTAGGCTGTATTGTCTGTGGTGTTTCACTGTACATGATAATGTGTTTCAACCAAGATTACACTGTGAAACATGTGTAATTTCCTTTTTATGTGCTGTACCACCATTCATTGTTTTTTTGGAATATCAAAATTCACTATATTTATTGACATATTATAATGACTTGCATTCTGCGCTTGTACTCCTAGCAAAAAAGCAATAGATGTTGAGGTTTACTGTCAACAAATCATAGTGAATGAAACTTGTATTGATTATGGCACCCAATTTTCAACAAAGGTGTTTGTAATTGGTTTAGCAATTGTTATACAATGCTTTTTTCAAACAAGATGTAACAACTAAGGAGCTGTGGTTACCATGGTGTAATACGCCAGTGACATCGCAGAAGTAAAAACTGAAATCATTGCAGATGGTACAAAATAAGCTTTCTCACAAGGTCTCAAAATTTCTCATAGCTTCTCTGGTATATAATTTATGGTCAAAAGTTTAATCCAAAACCACAAATCAGTTAAGCCAGACACTGCTTCTAGCGTTACATAAATAATTATGGCCAGACACGACACTGCTTTGCGACAACGATTCGCATAGCGCCACACCCAACCTGTTAATAATCAAAATTTAACAATCCAAAATTATAGGAACTAGTCTTTACAAAGGCAACAAAGTTGAATCTATCGGCAATTTTTTTAACGGGACATCAACTTTACATAACACTATTCATCCTCAGATTTGAAATCTGTAAGTAATGCTTATAAGTAAAAAGTTGAAGACTAAAATGATTAAATCAAAAGACAAGCTGCGGCAAGTAAAAACTGGAAAATATGCTGTGGAGCTGGAAACTATCTGATGCCACTTACCCAGCAGCGCCACAAACCACATTGACAGAATCACACCACGATGATTGAATGGGGTGATGATAAAATACATTAGCAGAATTGTGTTTGTAAGGTTGGCAGACATACTCTAATTAGTGCCTTTAATTTGTGCATTATGTTAAGCCATATACCTTCACAAGTATCCAGAGTGTGAAAACTGGTTTGTTCTAGTATGAAGGTGGCAGTGTAAGCTTCATATATGGTTGATTTATTTAAGGTACCATGGTACACTGAATAGTGCTGCAATAGAGTCATTTTACCACTGTCATCCTAATTATCGAGTTTGTCTGAAGTACTTCAGTGCAATTACCATCTCGTAGAAAATTTCTTTATTGTTTGGCCAACATATGTTTGATTGCGTACCACACAAGTCACCACATAAATACCATAGTTCACACACGTGTCAGGTTTTAGTATAAATTGCTGTCTGTAATTACAGCTCAGGAAGTTTAGAGTAAAAAATCATAGATGGAGCAAAAATCTGGCTTCTAAGCTCTCTTTGCAAATTGATAGCATATTAGTGGGTATCATGAGTAAACAATAAACATCACCAATAGGATACATCAGTATCATCATTAGATTGACATACTAACATATTGGTTAGCTCTCCTTTTTAATCTGCTGAATTTCAATTGTAGCTTTTTTTCTTGAAATTTTGTGCACTGGCTAATTTATGCATCTGCAACCTACTCTTAACACTTTTATTCTCATACCACACAGATCTACAGGCCTGGAAAAAACAGCCAAAAATACTGGGCCACACGGATCAACGTTTCTATCACGATGATTATGAACTTCATTGGTGTGAGGTGAATGTGGTGACTTCAGCCATTTTTGACATGCTTGCTATGAGTGTTGGCCAAGTTTGATGTTACTAGTGACTTCGCACAATAGCTGTGACCATGAGTGCAACAACATGGTGGCTGCCTTTGATATATCCATTCATTTCATGACATGAGGCTACTGTGGCTGACCGCTCAGCAACCAGCAGATTTTTTTCTAACCTCACCAGCTGTGATTGAATGTATATTTTTTTGCTGTTACACAAAGGCCACAAAATCAAATACAAACAACAAACACGTTTTTCTGTTGGATGCTGTGTTTTGCAATTGAATATGGCTTGGAGTTAAAATGTAAACAATGCACAAGTAATCCATACAACAGTAGAGATAATTTTCTACTCTTTTGGTACTGGCACACTTAATGGTATAGGGAAACAATGGTCCTCATTCACTCTTTCTACAGACCTATTCATACGCTGTATGTGTCATACAACAATGAACCATGATTAGGGCCTATTTTAAGATTCATCATGAGTTGTTTATAGCACAGTGTGCTTGGGAACATTCGCCAAGCACTTGCACACATTAGTCAAGCAAGGTTAGGCAATAATGAATGTTTAAGAAACCCTGTTTTATAGAATTCTACTTGCTTTAAGACAAACATTAGCGCGACTTCATTTACTATGTTAATACTTTTGGCTAACACTATAGATTATTTCAAAGAAGTGTAATGAATGATGCAGTCAACATCTTTAATCAACACTTTGAGAGCCGGTGTACGATACATTCATACTTCAATTTCGACCTAAAAACAGCAGTTTCCGGTTGCCTTACCAATGCCATAGCTCCTCCGCAGATTGTGCTAAAGAACTGTGCAAGGCCTCAAACAGATCGGCCAGTCTTTTAGTCTGCACTTGAAAAAAAATTTTTGGTTGGGGGTGCGGATTTTTGTGACTGACGTCATAAGTGAAATAGTTTTGGGGTCATTTTGGTTCATATTCCCTGGCCTAGGGCCCAACCACTAGACCAAAGTATTTCGCTAAAGTTTTCATTGGAAACTAGACTTGAGTTCGAGTCTTTTGAGCCTTTGATTGACTTTCTAGAATTTCTGGTTCAAAAGTTATGATATAAAATTAATTAATTAATTAATTAACTAATTAGTCAAATATTTTTACTACATTAGATCATAACTTTTGAACCTGAAACCACAGCAGGTCATCCAAAGTATCAAAAGACTCAGATTGTAGTCTAGTTTCCAATAAAAACTTCAGCAAAATACTACCATCTGACGGTTGGCACCCAGGGCCAGGTAAAGTGGGCCAAGGTGGCCTAAAAATCCTCCACTTATGACGTCACTCACAAAAAACCCGCAACCGCCCAAGAAAAAATATTTCTTGAGTGCAGACTAGAAGACTTGTTGAGTCTTTTGAGCCTTTGAAAAGCTCTCTACCACTTTCAGCGCCAGAGCTACGCTCGCCCAAAGCCTCATGCAATCCATTTTTTTTGGTGCGAATCTTTAAAACTTACCAGACACAAAAGGGTTAACAGTCATCTCTACCTGTTTTTTCACCAGCTAAGAAAATCCTCAACTAGGCATGTACAAAAATATCACTAAAAGCATGTTTCAAGAAAAGCAAATACAGAAAAACAATGCATCAACAGGAACTTCATACCTAGATAAATATCCCCAAATGAACCACTCCCAATTTTTCGTCCAAGTCTATACTTATTTCCCACACGTAGTTCCATTGCATGTGATGTCAAAATGAAGACACTAGCTTACAGTGATTTTCTGCTAGACAAACCTACCTTAAAACATCTGGAATTAAATTTAAGTCAAATTTTTAGATTTTGAACATAACAAAACAGAATCTATGTTGAAATTAATAAGCACAGAAAGAAATCTCAACACTGAAATGATAGTCAGCATAATTTCTAAGAATATCATAAAGTACTCATAGTGTTCATCAGTTGACTAAAGTAATTATATGCTTTATCTACATTATGACTTCAAATATATATGTAATATCTTGACATAACAACAAACATTCAAATCATTTCCCCTACAGCATAGCTCGTTTGAAGAAGTTCTGCACACTAATACTTTCTGACTTGATGTTGAAAAACCACAGAGTGCATAAGATTTAATGCATGACTGATATTCATAAAATTTCTCTTCATAACAATGTGACAGGTATGACTTGACATGAAAATGTTTTCTGAACCATTTCAAAACTATACAGACAGTCTTATGTGTGCTTTTGTACAGACATTTAACACTGTGGCTGCCCGTCTGCAAATATATCGTACTTGGAAATTGGGAGAAAACCAGGGATATTTCGGTTGTCTTTCAACCGCATAGGTCCTTAGCCAATTGCACTAGAGCTGTTCAAACCCTCAAAAGACTCGGCAGATCTTTGAGTCTGCAATGAAAAACAATTTTTTGGTTTTGGGTTTTTTTTTGTGAGTGACGTCACAAGGTAGGTTTTTGGCAATTTTTGGCTACTGGTACCTGACCTGTGCCCAACCACCACACAGAAATACTTCGCTCAAGTTTTCATGGGAAACTAGGCCAGAATCCGCATCTTTTGAGACCTTGATTGACTTTCTATCGTTTCTGGTTCAAAAGTTATGATCTAAAATAAACGAAGTAATTATCTTATTATATAAATTACTTTCTTTGTTTATTTTAGATCACAACTTTTGAACTGGAAACCCCAGCAAGTTCATCAAAGTATCAAAAGACGTGGATTTCAGCCTTGTTTCCAATGAAAATTTTAGCAAAATACTACCACCTAGTGGTTTGGGCCTAGGGCCAGATGAATTGGGCCAAAAGGGCCTAAAACAACTCCACTTATAAAATCACTCACAAAAAAACTGAAACCCAAAACCAAAAAATTTTTTTTCATTGCAGATGCCAATATTTGCTAAATCTTTTAAGGGTTCGAACAGCTCTTTAGCGCAAACATGAGCAGAGATATTCCTGCGCAAAAACACATACAAACTGCCAAAGTTTAGCCTTAGTCTAACCGAACCCAAAGTGTTAATACAGATGGCAGTGTCTTTTTGCTGCAAGCAACAAATGTACTGCTAGACCTATTTTGTCATCAGCAAAACCAAATTGGTTAACACCTTGAGAGCAGCCGGTCTACGAATATATGTTACCTGGATTTCAGCCTAAGACCAGCAGTTTTCGGTTGCCACGCCAACGCCATAACTCCTCCGCCAATTGCGCTAGACAGCTCTTCAAACTCCCAAAAGATTTGGCAAGTCTGTACTCGAAAAAAAATGTTTGGTTGGGGTGTGGATTTTTTGTGAGTGATGTCATAAGTGAAATAGTTTTTGGGTAATTTTAGCTCATGTTTGGCCTAAGGCCAAACCGCTAGACCAAAGTATTTCGCTAAAATTTTCATTGGAAACTAGACTTGAGTTTGAGTCTTTTGAGCCTTTGCTCAACTTTCTAGCATTTCTAGTTGAAAAGGTATGATCTAAAATAAACAAATTAATTATCTAATTAACACCTTGACGTCTGGGTGGTTTTGGCGATTTTCGCAAAAAAAACAGCAGTTTTCAGTTGCTTTACCAACGCCCTAGCTCCTCCGCCCATTGCGCTAGAGAGCTGTTCAACGGCTCAAACGGATCGGCCAGTCTAGTAGATTGCACTCGAAAAAAAAATTTTTGCTTGGGGGTGCTGTTTTTTTGTGAGTGACGTCATAAGTGGAGGACTTTTGGGCCACCTTGGCCCACTTTGCCTGGCCCTGGGTGCCAACCATTAGGTGGTAGTATTTCGCTAAAATTTTTACTGGAAACTAAGCTACAATCCGAGTCTTTTGATACTTTGGATGACCTGCTGGGGTTTCGGGTTCAAAAGTTGTGATGTAAGTTAGTAAAAATATTTGACTAATTAGTTAATTTGTTTATTTTAGATCATAACTTTTGAACCAGAAACGCTAGAAAGTTGATCAAAGGCTCAAAAGACTCGGACTCGAGCCTAGTTTCCAATGAAAACTTTAGCGAAACACTTTGGCCTAGTGGTTGGGCCCTAGGCCTGGCAACATGAGCCAAAATGACCTAAAACTACTTCACTTATGATGTCAGTCACAAACAGTCCGCACCCCCAACCATTAAATTTTTTTCGAGTGCAATCTACTAGACTGGCCGATCCGTTTGAGCCATTGAACAACTCTCTAGCGCAATCGGCGGAGGAGCTAGGGCGTTGGTAAGGCAACCGAAAACTGCTCTTTTTTAGGCCGAAATCGAAGTACGAATATACCGTAGGCCGGCAGCCAATGAGATAACTAATTTATCAAATATTTTGTTTACTTTAGATCATAACTTTTCAACATGAAACCTTAGCAGGTCATCCAACGTATCAAAAGACTGAGATTGTAGCCTAGTTTCCAATAAAAACTTCAGTGAAATACTACCATCTAACGGTTTGGGCTCAGGACCAGGTAAATGGGCCAAGGTGGTCTAAAAGTCCTCTACTTATGACATCACTCACAAAAAATTCACAATCCCCAAGCAAAAAATGTTTTTTCGAGTGCAGACTAGAAGATTTGTCGCATTTTTTGAGCCTTTGAATAGCTCTCTACCACTTTTGGCGCCAGAGTTACACGTGCGTAAAGCTACATGCGATCTGCTTGTTTTGGTGCAAAAATCCCCGAAACCGGCCGGACGCGAAAGTGTTGAATTGGTCATGTGATCAGGACAATACACTTGGATAGTGTCTCAGCCTTATAATGTGACCTAAAACTTTAACCACTCTGTAAGTGTGATTTCATAGGCAAGTTTAGCAAGATTATCAATAAAATGACAGGTTGTCAGTAAGTAGGCTACGTAGTACTAATCCAAAACCATAACTCAAAATGAAAATGTAAACCCATGTCTGGTTTGACACTTTTTAACGAAGTACATAAGCACTCCCATCAAAAGTGTCATCCCTATTAGCAAAGCCAAAGCAATGATGGTGAGAGCTGAAACAACCACTTGCATAGCAGCAACACTTTCCACTTGACCAGATTCACTGTACTGCTAGTGTCACAAATTCATCATTATATGTGGACAAAGCTACACATGGTTCAAATGGCAAAAAAAGCCCCAGCAGAGCTTTTGCCACTGGCGGCAAAGCACTACCCATATACAGTAGATTGTTACGAAAGGGATATGTACTCTATAAGTTAAATGATCAAGTTGTAGAAGTCGTAGAATTACCCACAAAAATTTTAGGGAAGAATATAAAGTGTGAGGTATACATGATAGTCAAACCCTAAGTTGTTCAGTAGGCAGTGGCTATTTTGTCTAACGGGGCAAAAGCACTGCTGGAGCTATTTTGCGTCTAGCCAAACTTCATTGGTTGAAATTAACACTTTGAGAGCTGGCCTACGAACATATCGTACCTAGATTTCAGCCTGAAACCAGCAGTTTTCGGTTGCCTTACCAACTTCATAGCTCCTCCACCGATTATGCTAGAGAGCTATTCCAGGACTCAAACGGATGGGCCAGTCTTTTAGTCTGCACTCAATAAAAATATTTTTTGGTAGGGGGTTGCAGATTTTTTGAGTGACGTCATAAGTGAAGTAGTTTTTGGGTCATTTTGGCTCATGTTGCCTGGCCTAGGGTCTAACCACTAGGCCAAAGTGTTTCGCTGAAGTTTTCATTAGAAACTAGACTCAAGTCCGAGTCTTTTGAGCCTTTGATCGACTTTCTAGCGTTTCTGGTTCAAAATATATGATCTAAAATAAACAAATTAATTATCTAATTAGCTAATTAGTCAAATATTTTTATTACTTTAGATCATAACTTCTGAATCCGAAACCCCAGCAAGTCATCCAAAGTATCAAAAGACTCGGTTTGTAGCCTAGTTTCCAGTAAAAACTTCAGCGAAATACTACCACCTAACGGTTGGCGCCCAGGGCCAGGTAAAGTGGGCCAAGATGGTCTAAAAGTCCTCCACTTATGACGTCACTCACAAAAAGCCTGCATCCCCAAGCAAAAATTTTTTTCGAGTGCAGACTAGAAAACTTGCTGCATCTTTTGAGCCTTTCACCGGGTTTGTACCACTGACCGGACCGGAGAAATTCCCACGCAAAACCATGTGTGTTTCGGTGTTTTTTTCTTGAAAATCCCTGAAAGCAGCCGGACACCAAAGTGTTAACATAGCTTACTTATAATAGAGCAAACTATGTCCAACCAAAATTGCTTACTGAGCCAAAAATCATGTCACTGTCTTAACCAGGGCCGCACACTGAATGACATATGAGGGCCACTCACTGTATAACTTAATTTGATCTTAGCATATTAAATTTAGTTTAAGCTAATGTACTGAATGTGTTGACTCCTAACGGCAGTGGTAATTACTGTGGCACCTTTCACCAGTCTGTAAGTGTGATTTCACAGGCAAGTTTAGCACCAGTGGAACAAAGGTACACTAGTAAACCGTTTTCCACTAAGGCATCAGTGGACATGTGGAAATCTTCCAGTACGCATTATACAGATATTATACAGTTACATTAAGTATCACCTGCATCAAAAGTGTCAAATCTAAGATTATTATAAAAAAAGACAGGTTTTCAGTATGTAGGCTACTTAGTACTTATGCTACAGCTAAAACCTAAACTGGCCTGCAGAAAACCTTTGACTGGGCCACATGAAGCCTGCAAGCTAGAGTTAGCTGTTTAAAGACCTTCAGGACAAGGGTACTCACTTTTCCTGCATGTGAGCTACTTAAAAAGGAACAATATGATCTCCCTACTACAAATATGCAAAACATAAATTTATTAATAAATATATTAATACTTTGGCATCTGGTTGCTTTCCGGGATTTTCGAAAAAAAACACGCCTAAACGCACGTGGCTTTGCGCAGGAATATCTCCGCTCCTGTTCGGGTTACGGACCTAGTCAGGTTACGGACCCTAAAAAACAGCAGTTTTTGGTTGCCTTACCAACGCCCTAGCTCCTCCGCCGATTGCGCTAGAGAGCTGTTCAAGGGCTCAAACGGATCGGCCAGTCTAGTAGATTGCACTTGAAAAAAATTTTTTGGTTGGGGGTTACGAATTTTTTATGAGTGACGTCATAAGTGAAGTAGTTTTAGGGTCATTTTGGCTCATGTTGCCTGGCGTAGGGCCCAACCGCTAGGCCAAAGTGTTTCGCTGAAGTTTTCATTGGAAACTAGGCTCGAGTCCGAGTCTTTCAAGCCTTTGATCGACTTTCTAGCATTTCTGGTTCAAAACTTATGATTTAAAATAAACAAATTAATTAATTATCTAATTAGTAAAATATGTTTACTAACTTGCATCACAACTTTTGAAGCCGAAACCCCAGCAGGTCATCCAAAGTATCAAAAGACTCGGATTGTAGCTTAGTTTCTAGTAAAAATTTTAGCGAAATACTACCACCTAACGGTTGGCGCCCAGGGTCAGGCAAAGTGGGCCAAGGTGGTCAAAAAGTCCTCCACTTATGACGTCACTCACAAAAAACCTAATCCCCCCAAGCAAATTTTTTTTTTGAGTGCAGACAAGACTTGCCGCGTCTTTTGAGACTTCTACAGGTATGTAGAGCATATCGCACTAGAGAAATTCCTGCGCAAAGCCACGTGCGTTTAGGCGTTTTTTTTCCAAAAATTCCCGAATCCTAGCGGACGCTAAAGTGTTAACAAGGGCCGCACATTGAATGATATATTATTCAGGGCTGAACACTGAATGGCTTTATTTTAATCTTAGCAAACTAAATTTAGCTTAAACTAATATACTGAAAGTGTTCCACTTGTAACTGCAATGGTAACAGACATGATAGAGTGGCACTGAGGACCACCTGGATAAAAAATGTCAAGTTCAAGATTTTCAAAACAAGGACAAGTTGTCAGTATGTAGGGTACTTCTACTGCAGCGAAAACCTAAACTCACTCCAGGGTTTTTCTTAAGGAAAATGCTAGGTACCTGGTAGGGACCCGATTTCTCTTATTCTAGGTACCCAATGCTATTTTTTCTCTGATTCTAGGGACCCAAAAAATACCTTTAAAAAAACCTGCGTCAGTCACCAAAAATCCAAAACCCAAACCAAAAAATGTTTTTTCATTACAAACTACAAGACTTGCTGAAGCTGTTGAGCATTGCAACAGCTGTCTAGCATTTTCAGCATTGGAGTTATGCCTGCACAAAGCCACGTGTGAACAGGCTGTTGCATAAGCCGCTTGAATTAACAGGACACTGAGGGTGTTAATTATTGAAAATGTATTCATCTGCCACCTGTAACATGACAATGATGCACGATCAGTGTGCAGTATAGCGCACTAGACTTGTTAGAAACTAATTCCTAAACCCTCAACCATCTATATCCAACCCTGCGCCCCACGGCCGAAGTGGCCAACAAAAGCAACCATGGCCAGAATGTCTAAAATTTTCACCATTGATAACCTTGGCCAAAAGAGCCAAGAAAAAACAAATTTCATCATTGGTAAACTTGGCCAAAAACGCCAAGAAAAATACCTGACGTCGACAAAAAAAAAGCTTACTTGGCATTTGATGGTAAGTTTATAAAATAGAAAGCAACAGGCACTGATCTAAAGATTTTTGTTTTTTCAATTTTGTGTTTCATTACACAAGAAACGCTGCATCATTGAGAATATGGCTAGGTCGGAAATTCTCAAGAAAAAATCTTATACACCTCCATTGAGAACATTAGAAAGTTTGATTTTCGAAAGGAAACAAAAAGTATAGCCAGCTAAATAATATACAGCATCAACCAAGACGTAGAATATAGATAGGTTTAAAACTTTTTAAGCAATGAACATTGCAGGAATGTTTATATTTTTTCAACTTGTTGCTTGTTTGTGCATGTAATTTGGCAACGTTGAAGCGGTTGGTTGGTAGGCTACAATTTGAAAGAAAAAACATCTCATAAAATGGCAGTTTATTTGAGAACGTCACAATGTTTGATTTTCACAAGGAACAAACTTGCAATAAACACAGCATCAACTAAGACGTTGATGTATTTCAAACTTGATAGAAATGAACATAGCCTAATCCTTTCATTTTCTACATCCAACATTGTGCTTGTTTGCACATGAAACATAGCATTATTATTACTGCTATTGTTAAGCCAAAACGTCCAAAGAAAAAAATCTCATCAAAATGCAGCTCCACTGATGAGAACATTGGTAGGTTTCACTTTCGCAAAAAACAAAAATCACAGTAGCCATCTGAATACAGCATTAACCAAGCATTGATGGGTTTACAACTTCTCAAACCACATTGCACTAATCTGTTCATTTTTTCAACTTGGTATTTGTAATCTTTGCCCATGAAATTTGGCTACGTTGAAGCGGTTAGTATAGCCTACTACAAATTTGAAAGAAAAAAACATCTCACAAAAAGACAGCTTAATGGAGAACATTGGAAGGTTTGATTTTCGCAAGGAACAAAACTCGTAGTAATTAAACACAGCACCAACCTACCAAGGCGTTGATAGGTTTCAAACCTTCCAAAAATGAACATAGTACCAATCTTTTCATGTTTTCAACTTTGTGCTTCTTTGCATATGAAAGCTAGCATTGAAGTGTTCGGTAGGTTACAAATTTGTCAGAAAAATCTCATTGTCATGTTTGGTTTTTGTATGTAATCATCATGAACAGCAATGAATATAACGTAATTTGAAAGGATGTTACAATTAAAACTTCCATGAATTTTAAAAACACTGTAAGCTTGATTGCATAAGCGAAGGGCATAGCCAAATCAGCAAGCCGACATTTGATCTGCTTTGCAACAAGCACTCAGCCGACTCTTGTGCTCACATGGTGACACGCTTCCAAGACAACAGTAGTGTGAACTTCTGCGCTTTGGCAACTTTTCATAGGTGACCTGTGAAAATTATGAGGACACTTGCCAAAAAACATACCACTAGGGAACGTATTACCAGAACCGTCGCCAGAAAGCTTTCAATAGGGGGATTTGCTGTTCTTCAGGGGGTCTTGACATTATAAAATTAACCAAAACACCACTTAGTGTTTCACGTTTCAATTTGTGGGGGCTAAGAGCTTTGTTTAGGGTGCAAAGCCCACCAAAGACCCCCGTGGCGACGGGACTGCGTTTTACATGCCATGTCACCAATACATAGGGTACGATGTAGGGATAGGGTTGCCAGATGGCCAGCATTCCACCAACCTGGCATACCAGCCCTGGCTGGTATTTTATTGCTAATTTAGCAGAGGCCGGTATTTTGATAATTAGTACCCGAAGCCGGTATTTTGAAAATAACTAATTTGCCGTAACTTTGAAAAGAACAACCACCAAATTTATCAAATTATAATGACTCTAGTAGTGAATCTTATCAGGACAGTTCCTTCAGGCAAGTTGATTTACGGCTGTTGATGCAATCCTTGGTTCGATTTCCATGTTACCCACTCACCAAAATATAATGAAATGAGCCAGCCAAAATACGGGCAAATTATTAATTTGTGGCTTAGCAATACTCATTGTTTCTATGTTTTCCCTGAGCTGCTTACAAATTGAGACCCAGTTTAGACCTAGCACTGTTGACAAAATGGCTGGGATTTTTGCAAAACGCATCTGGCAACCCTACGTTATGTAGGAAAAGTGTTAAGTTGTTTTCACACCTGATCCAATGAACAGTATTTACTTATTTTGCGTTTGAAGCAAGTTTACTTAATATTCTTTTATACTCGCAATAGTCTTTAGATACGTTGAAAAATATTCCGAAATCACCTTTGCCTCTGCACCAAGGCAAATTTTCTAAGTTAGCTCGTATAGTAGCTCGAGCCTCGACCAGTGTTGCCAGATGGTTGTCATGGAAACCTGCTAAATTGTATCACAAAAAAATGCTAGATCCTGCTAAAAAACATTTCACAAATTTCAGCTAAAATCTGTTAAAAATAGTTAATTTTGCTAAAAAAACTGCTAATTTTGAGGTGTTTAAAATAAACTTGTAAAGTTTATCAATTTTTTTTTTGGTCTGTATCAATTTTTGGTCTTGCACTCACTACCAATGGACCAGACATTAGGCCTACAACTTCTTGGCGTAACTGAACCACCTGGAAAAATCATGTGTCGTGGGTAAGGTTGCCAGATGCGTTTTGTAAAAATACTTGCCATTTTGATTTGTCAACCGGGCGAGATCTATGCTGTATCATATTTCGTATGCGGCACAGGGAAAACAGAGAGACAATCAGTATTGTTAAGCCACAATTAATAACTTGCCCTATTTTGGCTGGTTCATTACATTTCGGTATGTGCGTGTGAGATGTGACAATCGCACAAAGGATTGCATCAACAGCAGCAAATAAACTTCGCTGAAAGAACTGTCCTCACAAGATTCACTACTAGAGAGTCAATATATTGAGAAATTCTGCATTAGCTCTTTTTGAAGTTAGGGCAAATTATTTATTTTCAAAATAACGGCTTTCAGGCATTGATTTTCAAAATACCGGCCTCTGCTAAATTAGCAGTAAAATACCGGCCAGGCCGGTGAAATACCAGTCGACTGGCAACCCTAGTCATGGGATAAAAATATATTCTGCCAATGTAGTCTTTCAAACCCAAGGCCAATGCACTCACTAACTAAGCACAGAAGCAAATCATTTAGACTTCACTAAGCCATCCAGTTGCTTGTTATTATGATGCAGTTATCTTCTTGAAGCAGCTTTACTGAGTCATAATAGAAACTCCAATAGTAATAGCAATGGTTTATTTATGCATCCAAATGATTAAAGGCAGCTAGTTGTGCCTGATGGCAGTGTTGCCAACTCTTCTAACAAATATACCAAATCTTGTCTAAAAATATATATCAAATTCATATCTGCGACAAAACGTACAGTAATTCAATGCTGCTTTTTCAATATTTCTTTTAATAGATGATTAACAGTTGCTGTGCCTGTTGAGCAAGGCTATCAGAAAGATACACCAAGCTCAATTTCTACTGAACTTTAGCAGTGATAGGTTTTGAACCACTAGAAGAAAATTTAACCTAGGGTTAGCATTAGGGGTTGACGTTAGGGGTTTGGGATTTTATGGTTAGGGGTTTATATTAGGGCCAGGGATTAATGTTTGGGTTAGGGTTTATGGTTAGGGATTAGCATTAGGGTTTGGAGTTACGGTTAATCTTTTGTTTTTACTTTGTTTCTGCTAAACTTCGGACTGGCGGCACAATAATAGCTCCAGCCAAGCCGTTGTCGTTGGCATTTTGACGGCAAAATAGACACTGCCTTAAAATTACCTGTTACAACTTGTCTTTATTTACTTTAATAAAACTTAGAATCATATATTAAACATTATCGTAGATACATGCTTCCATTCTGACCCATTTCTGGGTTAAACAATTTGATATTAACTTTACAATTCAACATGAACAACAAGATTACAAGTCTCTTGACCTTGTGCTCCAAATATATGAACAAAAGATGAAGTCATGAACTGCATTAAGTTCAGTTGATGACCATAACGAGTTAACCACATGCTCAAAACCATCATTGATTAAGTTCACATGTGAACGAAAGGGCAAGATCACTTGAGAACAAACACTGACTCATGACACGTCCGACTGAAATACTTGCACAAAATCTACAAGTTTGCAAGGGCAAACTAATTACTTCACACTTTGAACGATACAAAGTTGAAGTTTCTGCAGAATGTTACTGTAAAAGTGATGAGAAACTTCTAAGAGTAAAATCTTACCAAAAATGCAAAATACTTCTACAGTTGAGTATATAACATTGATTATCAGTCACACAACCAAGTGCAGCAGTCTTCAGAGGCAGTGCGAGAGTGGCAGATACTGATGGTAACCAAAAGATTATCATTGACTGAAATATCTATACAAAATCTACTGACTGCAAGGGCTAAATAATTTCCCACTTCAAGGCAACCAAAGGTTAAAGTGCCACGGACGGAGTTACTGTAACAATGAGTAACATGAATACCGTCAAAAAAATACAAAAAGACATTAATGAAAACTTAATTTTGTAGTGACAAACCGAAAAGGCCAAAAAAATGGCCACATTTTACAAAAGGGCCAAATACCTTTTTTCATGGCCAATTATTTCGAAACTGGCCATGAAATGGCCAATCTGGCAACTCTGAACACTGGTCTGGACTACAGAGAGGCCGACTTTTCCAGCTGTACATTTTGCAGTGGATGCGAGCTTCAGGCGAAAAGATGGGTTGAGTTGATTTTATTTGGCGATAATTAATATTCCGCTAGAAAAAACACAAATGAGTGCAAGGACGCCAGGGCATTGAAGGAACCGGAAGGTTGTCGAGTCGATGCCCCTCAGCAGTTAAATTAGCTTTGTTACTGTCCAGTTTCAACTCTTGGTGGTGCATATATGTGGGAAGGAGCTGCTAGATGATCAACACAGTTGCGCAGGAGGTGCTGGGTCGCAACCGGTCTCTCTCGGTGGATGGGTTGCTCAGATCCGCAAGCATCTGGGCGTGGCAGAGAAAGTATAAACCCAGCTAAAATGAAACTCTGCCTTTGTTGTCATAATCCTTTCGCATCTAGCAAGCTCTACAAATTGTTTGCAGTGTTTTTTGCATTTGGATGATGGTTGATTTGGTACTCTTGGGATCCAATCTGCAGAGGTGTTGCCTTCGAATTTCTTTGTTCGCCACATGTGATATGTGGGAATACTGGAAAAGACGTGCTGTTCCTGCAAAACAAAAGAAAACCAGCAGCAACGAGAAAACCAAAACACAAAAATACACAAATAAACAACAAAACAAGAAAACCAAATCATAAATACACAAACAAACAAAACAATCAAAACCTAGGTAAGCAGACACAACCTAGTTGTGTTAATAATGGGAGTACTTGGAAGCTCTACTTGTTTCTTGAGCATCAGTATCAACCTGTGTCTTCCTTTCTATTAACTGCGGCGATTCTTGTCTACCCATATCTTCAACTTAAGACTTGGACTGAAGATGCCGTATGGCGAAATCGATTTCCATTTAATAACATCAATGCATGCTGATTTTTGTTACTGGTGCAGTGTGCACAGACAGTGCTTAAGTTAATAATGGGAGTATGTACAATAGGGTTAAAGGTATGGCATAAAGATGGCTATGGGAGGAGGGAATATGTTCCAAGGGAAATGTTCAATTTGAAATTAAAGTGGGCTATAGGTAAGATGAAATGGTATACAGTTGACATAAAAAAACTCATGTTTCAACGCCTTACTATCTGTCATCATAGGCAGAGATAAGTGCATCTCCGTACTGTTTTTTAAATGTGAGCTAGGAGCTGTCATGAAGAGAGGGATCAATCTTGTCCCAGATCTTAGGGCCTAGATGCCTCAAAGATCTTTTCCCGTATTTGGTGTGGGCCATTTGCCAAAAATATGCACCCCTAGTTGCACTGCGCGTTGCATGACAGTGTACTTGATTTACAGGGGTGAATAGGTAGTTGAAGTTGTCAAGAAGATTGCCAGAGTGAAATTTGTGCATGATTTTACCTAATTCAAGGCTACAAATGTCATCCAGCTTAAGAAGGTTGAGCTTCTTATACAGTACGGTGGTGTTATCTTTGTCCTAAAAGAGCTGTATGTCATTGCTCTAATTATCTTGTTGTGTAATACATTTAATTGTAATAAAAGGTTGTTATGCCGACACCACCCCAAGCACCAATAGCAAATTGTAGATGACTATAAACAAAACTGAAGTAAAGTGATTTTAATGCACTATCACTTAGATACTGACGTATTCGATAAAAAAGTCCAACACTGCGAGAAAGT
>Ga0210059_1006262_pt1 | contig 19121 bp, 11 predicted proteins | sample Ectturendosymbi2_FD_188042 | JGI IMG/M metagenome (GOLD analysis project Ga0210059, IMG submission 188042) | Ecteinascidia turbinata endosymbiont from Florida, USA - Sample 2 (SPAdes) (version 2) | ecosystem: Host-associated > Tunicates > Ascidians > Unclassified | place: Key West, Florida... | reverse complement strand
GGCAGCGCAGACCAAAAGAAGGAGTTCTCAGTCCATGGTCGGAAAGCGAACTGATTTTGGTAGCCAAAATCAGGCCTTTTATAGGCTTATTTTCTCATTAATCATTCTTGATTGGTCTTGTGACTAGTCTTGTGATCAGTCTCGTGATCAGTCCTGTGATCAGTCTTGTGACCTTGCCTTATAAGGCGCTTTTATGGGTTTTTTATTCATGCTCTTTACACGCATCATTGGTGAAGCATTTTTCTTTGTACTTTTCCATGACATCATTGTTCTGGGTCTTTCTCAGCTCAGTTTGCTTCTTTTCCTTGTCTTTCGTTCTTTGCTTTTCTAAATCAAATTTTATTTGATTTAGTTTGCATACAGCTTGTCTTTGGATTTCCGACTGATCTGTCTGAAGCTTTATGTTGCTTGGCAACTTTGTGTAAACGTGATGTTTTGCTTGTCACGTTTTTCGTGCTTGACTGATCACGGCCTTTGCGTTGTCGTTCAGCAGATTTTATGTTTGTCGTTGGACGTTTGGACTTTGTTTTCTTTTGATGAAAGCAACATTTAATATCTACAGACCAAAATGTGTCTGCTACATCGCCAAGGTATGCGGAATTACACAAAAAACGCGGCCCGTCAATTAATCGAGGCCTAGTCACCGCAATTAACACAATTAGGGAAAAACGTAACGCCAGGGCTACAGGCAAGCAAAGACACGCAACGATTCTGCGAACCTTCCAGAGGGTATGACGCATTGATACAAATACACTGATGTGATTGAAAGAAAGGCCATTCTAGATATGAGAAGGGCATTTCCTGATGGAGGAAAATTCCAATAAGATCTTGCCCCGTGTCTTTCATCTGCAAAAGTGAAGACGACTTTCAGGAAACAAAAATTGTTAGATTAGCCTGGAAACTCGCCAGATGTTAACCCCATTGAGACTTTGTGATCAATGACAAAATCTGGGTAACAAAAGTTGGATTGCACCACCATGAACAAGCTAATAGAGGCCATCATTCAAGTATGGCATTGGGACAGTAAATCAAGGAATACTGTCAAAAACTCTTAGAATCCATGGTAAAGCGAGTGACTAAATTCTTGTCCTTCTATTATTGTATTACGTTTGTAGAATTATTAAATTTGTTTTGGTAGTGATAATTGCTATAGCTTACTATACATGTGAAATTTGATGTATAGTTGTGAAATTCGCAAAGCAGTTGTGTTAATGAGCATTCTTGGAGATCAGCTTGTTACGTTTTGAAATTAACTAATAACACTAATAAATGGTTATAATTCAGACAACCGTATTTTTGACCTAAAAACCTGAAATGTTGACATTATAATTTACAAGCTTAGACTTTATTTTGACCTATCAATTTCCTGCGTTTACAACTGAAATGCGGAATACGAAACATATATTAAATGTCAAACTGGTAAGTTAAAAGTATTTTTTCTGTTGAAATGAAGCACAATCAAAGTGTGAAAGAGCCAACAAAACTAGATGTAACAAAAACATGGACGAAAATCAATATGAAAGCACAAGACAAATATCCAGTGTCAAAAAATATCTTGAAGTCACTGAGAAGGTTTTGTATTGTTATGCTTCATCATAACTACTGCTTCACAGGATTGCCTTAAAAGGTTCTCTGTGCATAATGGATTGAACATTTACCAAATCAAGTACTGCAAGACCAAATTTCTTGCCTTACCACGCCTAGCCTACTTAATATTCCATCGTACAGTAGTGGGCAAAACAACATTATTACATCAGAAGTCGCAAAAACATTATCTTTCGGATTTGGAGGTAAACTTGCAAAAGCACAGCAATATGTGTTATTGTAGCTTTAATAAAATATTGATAAAGAGAAAAACTCTGCTGTAAGTAAATTTTGATTTAACGAAAAATTTTGACTTTGTTTGACTTAATAACTTTGGAGTCGCTCATGGTATGGAATTTGGTTTGTGGACGTTTCATAAACTTTAACAAAGGCAGGAAAATTTTGTTCTTTCTGAATTTTGGTTGCCTTAGTTATAATCTAAAATAACAAATAAAGCATATCATTTTCTGTTATAATATTGAAAAACTAATGAAGCTCTTCAAACCACTTATTTATAAGGGGGCCCAAAACAGGTCTTGCACCAGCACATATTTTTCCTCTCAAGCACATATTTTTCCTCCCAAAATCGTAGATACGAGACTTCGTCTGCCCACTGCAACACTTGCAACACTCTTAGATACGTGACTTCGTCCTGCCAACTGCAACACTCTTGAAAGGAAAGGAATGCAGGCAGGAACGCAACTTGAACTTTATTACGAATTGTTGGGTCGGGCTCGTCACCAGATGTGTGTGGGCCACGCCACTTTTGACAGGGCTAACCAGGCGCGTAGCCAAAAAAATTATTAGGGGGGCAAACAACAACCGAGTTTCAACATTGAAATATTTTTAATGCTCCTTGTTAAAGCATCATCCATGAAACGTGGATGTTTCTGGCGTTCTCTCTTGAACAATTGCGTTCCGACAAGTAAAACGTTTGCATTCATTGAATTGACAAGTTTCAAAAGTTTTGATAGTGAAGTTCCAAGCTTCTAGTTTGGATCAATGCCACCATTTGCTCATAAACATTTTCCGCAAAAGCGCTAGTAAATTACTCGATGCTATAAGTGCACGATCTGCAGCAGGGCCGGCCCCAGCAGGTGCGGGGCCCAATGCAAGACCTAGCCGCAGGGTCCCTCTGAGCAGTGGTTTTATGACGTCATCGCTTTCAGTCAATCGAGCTATACGACAGGCCCAAAACTATGGATTGCAGTGAGGGGCAAAGCTCCTCCTGAAAAATGTTAACCCCCCTAGAAAAATGTGTTGGATAAAGTTTAAAACTGTTGGACAAAGTTCATAAAATTTGGGCCCCTCTCAGCAAACATTTCAGCCCCATAGTGTCTCAAGCTGGTTACGGGCCTGCTCTATGACCGCAGATATAAAGCCTTAGCACGAGCACTGAACACGTTTGCTAACATTCGATAATAGAGGAAATTCATGGCTACTTCTAACGAGAGGGTTGTTTGTTAACAATGAGGTTTATAAGCCGTTTCTACTGAATCCTCGAGCGCAAGAGGTATCTGGAAAAAATGAACAATCTACCTAAACACCACGGCGCAGGGCCCCCAGAGGCGCGGGGCCCCCAGAGGCGCGGGGGCCCCAGAGGCGCAGGGCCCCCAGAGGCGCGGGGGCCAATGCAGCTGCATCAGTTGCATCGGTTAAGGTCGGCCCTGATCTGCAGTATGCTTTTTTACAGTTGCGCAAGACGTCATCGCGGCCGCCACTACGATTGCGCTTCTTATACTGTATTTATACGCTTCGGATGTACACCAACACAGCACGTTCAATCGAAGCCGAGCAGCGACGTAGCTCTGAGGCACTGACTTCCGACGTAGGTCTTCCACAAAACTTTCGCGCATATAAGAAGTGGACCTATTGTCATCTAATTTTTGAGCGATTAATTCACGCACGCAGTTGATAAGTGTAAACGGAGACTTTCAACGCGTTTGAAAAGTGTTTGAATTTTTGATAATCCGTAAGATCTTTTGGCTATATCTTCAAGTTATTCCGTAAAACTATTGTAGCTACATTAAACTTACTTCGTTTAAATTGTTTAAGACTTTGCCAAATTTAACTGACTTCATTGAAATATAAGCTGGAATTAAATTGAAAACACACTCGCAACCCCAGTATTACAAAACTTATTGACCACGCTCAGCTACATGTAAAGTTAGCGCAGCACTGCACGTAATTAAATTTGTTCAAATCACGGGCTTTTAGAAAACACCAAAACTTGTCTGCGGAATTTGAAGCCCTAATGGGAAAAAATTCAAATTTAGTTTCACTGTAGTCACATGCGCTTTGCCAACAAGACAGATTACGAGCTCAGGGTTATTAGAGAATGTTAACGAGGCAGTCGCCTCGGGCCATTTTTTTCGGAGATACTGTGCCCCCCCTTGGGAGCTTTGCACCATTGTTTAGTTAAAAAGGTTATGTACCACTCCAGAGCCACATTTAAAGAAGCTCTGAAGCAAGTCATATGTTTTTCAAAATAAAGCAAAAGTTATGGCAAAATGTGCCAAAGGAGGCGGCTTTCAAGTGTCCAGTGTTCAACTGCAAAACTTTACAAATTTTTGTTCCTTTTGCATGTACAGTATAATATGCTCTCAAATTTAGTTCATAAATTGAAATGTGAAACAATTTTAACTCTTATACACGTTATCTCACATCTCCCTTTCGCAATGGCGATGTTTCGGAGACCCTTTCTGAGAGCTCGCCCCTAAACTTTTATAATCCACCCTGTGCAAGTTATCTCAGTATCTTGGGGGTGATCCGTGTAATTTTGGCTAGTGTAGTGTGTAATCTGGCCAAAATCGCGACTGGTTATAATGACTGTGATCTGGAATAAGCTCTCGTTTTTCTGTCCCAGGTTTTTCGTACTTTTTTAGAACTCTTCTGTTATCTGTTGCAGCATTTATCTTAACATCAAATTTTAGCTGACTGGCTGAGATAGGGAAATCTTGAAGTTAGTTCTGTGAATGCAGTGTGTAATTTGGACCAACCCTGGTGGCGGTTTGTGTAATATGGACCAGTGTTATAAATGACAATACTTGTACAAAGTACTTTGAAAGTGTTTTATAGGCTATATTTATAAGAACATCGTACAGTACTGTACATGGTACAATCACAGTATACGAATACGATACAATACGTATAGGCACACCGGCACATATTTTGAGTGCGTGTTTTATTTCCGGAGGATTAATCTTAGTAGAAGCGGGCTGCACGGACCTGCACATTGCTTGGCTCCTTTGAGTGCGCGTCTTTAAGTGCCTTGCTCATGCGCACAGCAACGGTAACACAGGCAGGTGCAGGGAGTCAGCCCTTCGATCCGGAACCGTCGCTTTTAACCTTTACGTTGCGCTATTGAAGTCGCGTACATATTTGCATCAGTAAAGGCTACAAGGTAAGAACTTAAGCAATTATCGTAAGGTTTCTTGTCTGGGAGAACAAAACATGCAAGGAACTTCACCCCTTGAGTTAACAAGCAAGGTAACTACAGAATTTGCCTATAAACGGCACCTCTAGAGGATTGAATAAAGAACGTCATTGCCGAATTGACGTTATAAGCGAATTGAAATGCATGTAAAAGATGCCATCAGGACCGAACGAAATGTAACGTTACAGGCGAATTGATGTCACAGACGAAGCCGTTATAGACGAATTCAACTGCATTGAACAGATTTACAAGACGTTTCAGGCTTCATTCGGATTGAACTAAAAAAGTTAGTTTCAGGGCCAATTGTTATTTCAGGGCTAATTTTTTCCGCCCCCCCCCAGTAAAATGCCTTCCGCTATGCCTATGAGTACGACAGACATTCAGCTGCTCAAACACAGAGGAGCGATCAAGCAGTGATTCAACCGCAATCAAAGCAAACACGCACATTGCCATTAATTTCATGTTACGAAGCAGCTCAAGTTCACCCCAAAAAAGTTATGTAAGAAAGCATGTCAATGTTTACCGTGCAATTTTTTGCAATAATGAAAGCAGCACAGCATACGAGTTTTAACCCTGCAGATACCTTTTCGTAAATACGTCTTCTACAAATGCGTTGGTGCCACTCGCTAGTATGACGCAACAGCTTTTTCAGGTCTGTGCGTAAACTAAATACAAACACAGTGGAAGTATGAGCGTTGGTGGAATTCAACACAAACCGGAGTGACTAACGTCATCTAGTTTCTTTTCACTGTAATAACAAATTGGAGTCAGGCGTTACATCGTAATCTTCATCTCTTAAAATCTAATAGACAAGCTTGCTAGTTGCAGCTGAAAAAATAACTTTGTGTTTGGCTATACTATTTTCTAATGGAGAACAGTCGGTGCTCAGTTGTGCAGAGAAAAGAGAGAGTAGTTGTGGTGTTCTACAGTATCAAGTAATTTTATAAAACTGTTTTACAGGTCTGTTAAACACAATTAGCAAAGTTACAATAGTTACGATGAATCTCAAAACCATCGCTGCTCTTTTGGTGGTTTCATTGCAAGTGCTACAAGGTAAGAACTTAAGTGCAAACCTTAGTTTAAAAATTGCCAATACTGAGATGGCTTCATCTGCATGTCTAATGAAACTCAAAGAAAATTATTGCATTCAAACTTAACCATAGACAAATAATGAATGACCAAAAGAACATCATGAAATTGGACGTTTTTCTTCATATTAATAATCAAAACAGTTATTTTCTACCCTTTCTTTAAAAACAGTATCTCTGTTATTAATGTAGCATTTTCATAAATTTTGACTCTCATATAATTGATGTTAATAAGACTTGTGCACATTTCCAAAAATGCGAAGTGAAACCGGTTAAGGTTATTCCTGAAGTTCTCGCTTTATTAAATCTGTTGTTTAACCTTCTGAAAAACTAGCATTTTCATTCTTATTCAGTGATTTAAAAAACATGTATTCAGCTTCAGCAGCATGGCACTTCACTGCATCCAGGGGCGTAACGAGGGGGGCAAGGGGGCACAATTCCCTGGGCGCCGAATCACTGCGGGGCGCCGAATTACTGCGGGAGGCGCCGAAAAATCTCAACAATGTCACAAGTATTTTCTTCAATACAGTAAATTTGCTTCCGAAAGAGCTCAGGTTCAACCATGGGGGCGACAAACTTGCTTTTTGCCCCGGGCGCCATCTAGCCTTGTTACGCCCCTGACTGCATCATCATGTCATTGTTAAATACTCCTAAATCTAAGTAACATGTATAACCAGCAAGACAATACGATTCAAAAACATCTGACGATGTTGAGCAAAAAGTAAAATACGAATGCCTTCACTTCATACAACAAGTTTTCACCTTATGAAAGATTCATTTGAGTTTATCGATGGAAACAAAGTGAACATGTAATTAATTCGAAGATACGATTGCTTTGAGTCATATTTTTTCAAGAGAAATTGAAATATTTTGTTGGTTTTTAAACATGTAATAACTTATCATGCGTATTTAAACCAATGTCAACTTTATTCTGTACTTAAAATATAATAACCTGCATGATTTGTTGATAGCATTTTTAGAAATGGTTGATTAAGGGTTATTGCGAAAGTTTTTCCAAAAGATTCCCAATGATCCAAAACCAAATTACACCTTAACAAAAAATTGTAGATACTTATAAATCGCTAAAAACAGTCAGAACATATAATGAGCTTTCTATCACAAAACTTTTTACCAGAAAACAGCAAACAAAATGAGCAAGAATAGCATGGTCCAAAATGACCCCGATATCCAACAAAATAAAAATTATGCACATTAGGCAGTTAAGCTGCTGCATCCAAAGAAATGTTGGACATGAAAATGCTTTTAGCGAAAAATAAAAAAATGTATGTGAGTTACTCGTATATACTATTTTCAGCGTAAACCACCTCCATACGTCAAAGTTATTCACTTAAGTTTAAACTTGACATAAATAGCCATACAAGTGTTTTGCATGATTTAATTCATAAGGGGAGTTATTACGGCGGTCACTCTTGACTTTTCTGCTTCCCTAGAAATGCAAAGTTTGTCAAAGCATGGGAAATCAAGGTAGTGATTTTTACGTTTTAAATAAAAATGTGTTTATGAGTAAATGAAAGGGCTGTAAACCAAAGTGACAGTGCAAAGTTAATTGAAAATCAGGAATGTCACGAAGCATGTTTAAAAAACAGTTTATAACCTGGATTATAAGACCTGAATCGAAGATTCTGATTGATAAAGACAACAACGAGAGGTCTTGGTAGGTCTAAATCGTAATTTCACGACCGGGGCCGGAGGTCTCCGAGGAAGGTTGTATGAGACCTTCTCTGAGGCGTCTCGAGCAGAAAGCTTAACCGGCTTACCGAATAAAAAGTAGAACGCAAATAGAAAAACGATATTAAAGAACGTAAAAAACGTAAATACAAAATCTACGTTTTTTATTGAGGGGCATAAAACCACGAGTGTTGAGGGTCTCAGTTTGTAGGCCACGGACCATGAAAGTTTAAGAACGTATGAGAACGTGATTTCGTTTGCGACTGTCTTGATTTTGTGATGACGTCAAAAATCAAGCGACATTGGTTTTGATCGCTAAAAAATTTACATGGTCTAACTACTATGATTCAATGGAGTGATGGGTATTTTTATCGGCCCGTTCCGTGTTTTATAGCATGAAGTTTCAAAACAGCGGCTTATTTACACATCATACTTGCAAACGATCAATTAAAAATTGAAAGAGAAGCCAGTGACTGGAAAACAAATAGCATGTTTAACGGTTTCCTGTTTCACAGGAAGTATTTTGTCCATACGCTTTTGGTTTCGCTGTGGTAAGTGGAATTAATCAATATGTTAAGGTGATTGCATATTTACAAAGCCTCCAATTATTTTTTCATTTTAATCCACTTACTGTTGTGAGTAAAGTCCAAACAGGCAAATTAAACTGTCAAAATTTTTGTTATTACTGCTGGACGCTGACTGCGGTTATAACTAAGCTAAGGCGAATAGTACCATGGAATTGCGAAAATCAGTAAAACAAAACGTTTCGAAAACAAGTTTGCAATGTTGAAGGTTTAAGCGACGTCTCACCTTTCCGAAACCTTTAGTGGATTCTTGCTTGTCTACTAAATGTATAACTGCTAAGAAAATAACCAGCCTTTCGCATTTCGCAAACTGGTTTTCCCATTGAAAAAAAGTGTATACAGTGGTTTGTTTCATTCACACCAGAAAGTTTTTCGCATGTTTGAAATAGCCACACCAATGCATTGTTTTGTAGCTTCATATTTTTTTGGTTACAAAGTAGATTGGCTTTAAACCTACTGTATGAAAGTAGTTTTTGTTATGTGTTACCTGCAGGGGTGGGGCACGTGGCTGGGATGTCACTCTACGTTATTAATATTGTTAATTGTGTATCTTCACATAAGATCCTGTGGTACTGTGACAGGTTGCTTTACTTGGCTGTGGTTAACATTAGGTCATTGGCTAAGACAAGGTTTTTAACAAGATTGCAGAGCACTGATTTTTGCAACTATGTGTTCCTTGTTTTGCAGGAATTTTAGTACTGCCTGTCTTCTAAGACCGGCTAATTGCGGCCTTCGGTTAGAGTGCCGTAGTGCGTGCCACTGAAGCTGGTACGCTGGGTTCGAGCTTTGGTCGGGTCATATCGAGAGTACCTGCGGTCTTTTCAGCTTCATACTCGGCGTTTGGATTGATACAAGGGGTCTGCCATTGGGTTGCCACCAATGCAGCATTCACTACGAAAGTAGCTCTGTGGTCAATGCGGCGTAAAGTAAGCGGTGACGGGTGCCAGCAGACCACTCACAACTCTCCAAAGAGAGTATAATGAAACTTTCTTTCCGTTTTTTTGCCGATTTACAGACTACTTGTGTTGGAGTTCAACAGACCCAAATGATTTACAGGTTTCAATACTTCGTCAACATCGACTAATCTTTGGTTCTGAGACTTAGTCTTGATTCGCAGGCCATCAATAAATCCTATCATCTAGATTTCACGCTCAAACCCACCTATTTATATTTAATCTCAGGGCACAGATTTCCAAAACCTAATTAATGTGGGTATCATTCACAAAAACCTCTCTCCTTTAACGTCCTTTCCAAGCCACTCGGTCCAATACCTGATTTCAGACACCCTGATCTCGAAGACTGCATATTAATACAAGCTTCCAGTCTGGACAAAAGGTTAATGTGGGGCATTCGTTAATCGTAGAGCAGGGCTACTCAATTATTTTAAGAAAAGGTCCAGTTACAAATGTCAAAATTTTTCGAGGTCCGGTCACTCCCATAAAATCATGCAAATGTGACATGTCTTGGATTTTCTAACAAAAAACGTAATGTGAGAATTTAATACGATTATACTCTATATAGATATACAAAATCCGGTAAATGGATACAGATATTAACAAACCCTGTCAGCGTTATTTATTGTTCTGCTGGTGTGAGCAATTTCATTTTCTGCTTCTTGGCACTTACCTAAATTTTTGTTCCAAGGCAGTGACAGTGAATAGAATGTAATGGTCAAGGTTTTATTCGTGATACAGATTCGATACTTGTTCTTCATGAGCTTCGTTTTTGACAGTGCGGACTGTTAGCAGTTAGTGGCGTAACTAAATGTTTAGGCCAGGAGGGAAAACGTAACTGAAAAAGGTCCACTGCCCACTGTTGGGGGTTGCTAGCAACACTCAGAAAAATCCTGAGAAATGACGGTGATTCTGGATGTGGATGGCTGTACTACTAAAACCCAAAATCACGAACAAATAGGCCTACTCCTAAAAACGAAAAAAAAACTACTGGAAACCAAAAGATTACTAAAACGGAAGTATAATCCAAGTGGGGACCCGAATTTCACATTTACTGTAACTGGCAGGAGGGGACAATTCGCCCCTCCAGCAGCAGCAGGTAGACCCGAACACCGCAAGAATTTCCGCTGACTATTTGCGAGGAGTAGAAAAAAATTTGGAGATACCTTCCTTTGACAAGAAGTTCTCAGGTGTGCCATCAAAAAATATTTCTTTCACTGCTACATTCTATTGGAATTCAGTTAACTCCAGTTGAGTTTTGGCTGCGTCCACACCAGTGGTGTCAAGCTGCTGGAGCTCCGCTCCGCACTTTCATCAGTGGATGCAGTGAACGATGGGTCGTTGCCTACAAATATAAGCGAAGATGCCCAGCAGAGCTCCGGTACCTATATAGATTTCACTTCATCTTCGGTGCACACGTGTGCATGTGTCTTTTTGCTTCAGTTGAGAATTCGGTAACGTCTGTCAATAAAAAGGGTTTTGAGGAAAGAGCAGCAACTGTTTTCTAAAAGAAAGTCGCCAAACTGTTCGACAATGTTGGTAATCAACTTTTCAATAAGTTGAATATATCTGGAATCTTCTTGCTTTTATTTTCTCCAAATGCCTCGGAAATGACTAAGTTCGTTTTGAATGACTTGTTTGAAGATATTAAACTTTTTCTGGAAAGGGCAAGTAGTGGTGATCAAATCAAGAGCAGTAAGCTATGTTTTTCTCGTTGAAGTTCTACATTCAAGTCCCTATGTCAGCCAAAATTTCAACAGTTTATCTTTCTTTATCATTTCCTAAAAAAGCTGAAATGCTTTGGCTTTTCTTCACATCTTGTTGACTTCCCGCAAAAAAAAATAAAAATTGTTTCCTAAAGAACCAAAATCTCTGCAAAACTCTTCCCTTACTTAAGCATCCTTCATAACTGTTCACAAATACATTTGTATAATTGTATTGTTTTCGGAAAGAAAAGGTTTCGCTGCTATATTCTAGCCTTGAATCCACTATTTTCACCAGCATTGACATTGTAGTGACGAGATATTGCTGAACGATTATGACGAAACAATTACTTTGAACCAAAAAATCGTAGCTTGCCCAACTCAAGTGTGCACTGCAATTTAGCTGAAGAACAGCTTGATCGATAATCACACAGTTGGCAAGGAGTAAATGCTTTAGAAGTACGGCCAAAAGGGCAAAATTTTGGGATAACAACTTCTAGGTGTAGAGTACACCTCTGAGAGGCTGACGAGGTCCGGCCGTCGCCATCCAAAAGTCCAGATTCGGACGCGGTCCGCCATTTGAGTAGCCCTGTCGTAGAGTGATCATGAAACACGTTTTTTATTTTGAGGTGGTTTTCGGTGCCCATTTATTTCCTCGCTTGTCCAGAAAAACAGACCGTCTTCATATAACTGGAAAAATTGGAGTCGCCACAGGAAGTTTTTTCTCATTTATCCTTCCTTTTGTATTTTTATAAAAGTTTAGCTGGTTATCAGAAGAATCTGCACACTTTTCATTAAATCGAAATCCCTCGAATTCCCTTGACCGCTATTTGAAAGTTCCACCACCTAATTTGCGCAGTGTTCTGGTTTATGACATCTACATTATGGTCACCGAAATGAAAAATAATTTTGTAAGTGTAATTAAAGTTACCACGAGCATTACATTTGATGTGTCGAATCTGAATTTTCTGCATGGTACAAAGTATTTGTGCAATTTATCAAAGGGAAAATTCGATTGCAGAAAAAAGTGAATGTCAAGAAAACTGAATTATCTTATGAAAATACTGCATTAATGACTGGTAATCTCCACACTCTCCTATAGTATCCAATAAAAATAGTTTCTTCCAAATAGAATTTTCTAAAGCACATTATTTTTAGTACTAGAGGGAAAAGTAACTTTGTAGTTAGCATTCTTATCAACGTGTGTTGTACAGAACCAGCCGTTAAATATCGTGCAACCACGTGGCTGCAGCTATTGTTTCATTTTTGAAAGGTACGCATGTCTTTTCTTTACTTGCATTCCTACAAGACAAGCACATTACCTCTTTATGTATACGCATTGGTATTAGCTTTTTCTTCGATTGCTGCTTTATTTGTAAGTTTGGTGACATGAAACTTTTTTTTCAGGAAGTTCCGTTGATTTCCCAGGAAGACGCTTTGGTCTATGCAAGTATTTGATTAAATCTTGCACCACTGTAAACAGGAGGCCCGAAACTTCACCCAATCTCATGACTGCGGGTATTGCAAGTGTGACGGCATTGCTAAATAAAATATTTCTATCTTCTCAAATGTGAAGAATCCAAAGTAGCAAATTGCTATTGAATGATTTAAGTGTTAATTCAAAAAACCGTAAAATTTTGTTTTTGAAAACAACGGTTATGAAAAATCGTGAATTGACAAAGCAGTATTGATGTGATATTTTTTCCAATAAGAATAGGCATAGTTACTTTTTTATAAGCTTATGAAATCTTCACAATTGGTAAATGCAAGTGGAGCAATAGGAGCATACGCGCGAATGACCGCCTGCTGTGTAAATGGTAGCCATAAAGAAGTTCGTGCCAATAGGGCATTTTCTTGCACTTCCTCCTCAACCTTTCCCAGAAGAGACTGTGAAATTTCTTCCGAAAACATCCCAAATAACGACCTAACGTCGTTGGCGTCTGCTAAGAAAGGTATCAAGCCGATTCTACCCAATTTTATGAGAAATGTTCACAAATCAGGCCGTTTTTGCAGCAGTTGACAGATTTCCAAGAAAACTTTGCCTGTTTTTTTAGCAAACCGTCACATCTTTGACACGGGTGCAATAGAGATACGAGTTCATCTGGGGTGGACCTGCACCAAAACCTGTGCATTTTGTCTCTAATACAGACACACTCATTGCACCACTGACCCTTTGCGAAGTTTTTCACCTGCACTGAACGAAAAGCGATCTGACAGGTTGGCGTCATATATTTGCACTGAGTGTCATTGTTGGCATCAGTTCTTGTAAAATGATCAGCCATTTTTGCAAGCAGTGGCGTATCTACGGTATGGCAGGCATGGCACGTACCATGGGCGCCAATTTCACGGAGGGCGCAAAAATTGCTTGGCAAAATTAAAATCTTTTTGCGTATGGTAGTTTCTTGAACCTCTATTTTGCGCCCCATGCCAGGGACGTAACAATGTTAGATGGTGCCCGCGGGACAATAAGCAAGTTTGGCGCCCCCATGTTCGAACCTGAGGTCTTTCGGAAGCAAATGTACTGCATTGAAGAAAGTACTTGTGACATTGTTGGGCCTTTTCGGCGCCCCACACAGTGATTCTGCGCCCGGGGAATTCTGCCCCTCTTGCCCCCTTCATTACGCCCCTGCCCCATCAGTGGCGTACGCAGAAAATTTTCATGGGGTGTTTCTATCAGTGGCGTATGGCGGTCATTCGCATTTGGTGTGCGCTGTTGGTGACGTCACAATTTGACGTCACATTCATGTTTCCAAACCAAGATTTTGGCGAAGTTTGTTGGCATAATATGCATATTCTTCTACACGCACTCCCCTTAATTTTCGTGTCATTGCACTGAATATAAACCACCAGCTCTCCAGGCTAGGATAGCGGAGAAAAATAAGCTCAAAGCTACGACACAACAGTTCATAACTGCAAAAATATCAGGCTGCGAGTTCAAAAAGGGGAGTAAAACACACTCATCGCTGCGTCAGAGCGATTTACAACTGCAAAATGAGGCTGCGATAATGTCTCGTCGAATACGAGCAGTGAGCATAGAAAGTGTGCGGCTGGACTGGCTGACGCACGCCCTGGTTTGCACTGTGCAAGATCGAATCTTGCTAGACTACACAAGAATTGAAAATGTGCATAAAGTACGCAAGAAAACTTTCGATTTTTTGTTATGTATAGAAGTCCAGCAAAGTTTCAGTTGTCCTTTTTCCCTACTGAAACAGTATCAAATGCCTGAATGCTTCTATGTTAACAACAGCGGTTTTTGAGTTCGTGTAACAGTTTCATCATGCTACAGAAATTGGTAATGTAGCCAAGGCGGTCAGGGCTTGCGCTGATCAGCCACAGCAGACAAAACAAAGACAATTGTATCGGATAAAGTGAACTACCGCGGAACACAATCTTAAACATGCGTAATAGACGAAAGGTCTGCAAAAAGTGGTGAGATGGTTTTTGGATGCAGGCGATAACACAGATTCCCACCAAAACCTAATTATTACTTTTTGGCACATTTACAATGTTCCTTAAAATTTGCATGCAAATTCATTCCGTGGTACTTGCAATAGGTCGACAAATTAACAAGCAAAAACTATGCGAAAACAATTAATATCCTGTGCGCAGGCAGGAAAGTTTTTGCAAAATATCAAGCTCAAGGGGGGGTTAACCCCAACCCCCTTGCGTACGCCCTTGTGCCCCATGCATTTATAAACTGCAAAGCTGCATCCACACCGCGCCCTTACCTACAGCATTAAGTCGGGCGCGTTGCGCCAGCACCACCAAGCATTATGACAACACTGCGGTATTGTGACATGCCATAACACGAGGGTCAGACATTGTGACAGAACAAGAACGCTCGCCTGCCATATCTACGACACCTCGTCCTTCTCACGCTATAAGAAATGAAAAAATAAGTTAGTCCGTACTGCTGCATTTCAGGCAAGAAGATATTAGGCAGAATCTGGCTGAGACGAGCTTAAGTCCGTGGCTGTGAAAATCCGACTGTTACGCAAATAAGTGCTGTTGAGGTCGTACAGATTTACAAATTACTTAACTACTGCGGCCGACTCCGACTTCATAAAACTTTTTCGATGGCCACTAGTGGCCAGTAAATAGGCTGAATAGAATGCTCCAGTCCAGAGACTAAGGTAGAGAACATTAGTTAGTCTCGAAAAATTAGCAGTTTGTATCGCTGTCGTATTAGTTGAGCAAAAATCATGCAAGAGATTTGTTAGTCTTGGAGGCTTGTTTAGAGCTAGTTTTTTCTGTCCAGCTTTTTCTGTCTGGCTTTCTGTTCGATGTCCAAAGCCTTGTGAAAAGGTCCTGGCTGTGAGAAACGAAAATCTACGTGTGACAATTTCGGAGCTGTGTACAGTTCAGATTTAGATGCCAAGCAATTATACGAGAAGAATCTAGATTGCAAAATGCGGGTTTCAAGTGGTGTAAATGAAAATTATCGCGCCCTGAAGTTGTCCTGACATTCTTCGAATCGCTTTGCAAAAAATGCTGGCGACCGTAGTTACACAGTATATACTGCAAGCTGCGAACGATCTTTCAGTAAACTGAAACTGGTCCTTTCATACCTCCGGGCCTCATTGATTAACAATAAGTCGGGGAAGGTTATGTGATATGTCTTTGATGAGAATAGAAAGGGACGAAACAGCCAAAGCTTACTTTGATGAAATCATAGACGACTTTGCTTCGATAAAAGCATGGAAAATGTTGTTAGCATTTTTGTGTAGTTTAACCGGAAAAGTCTGGATATGTTTATGTCTCGATGGAATTGTGTTTTTCGAACAGAAGTGATACATGACTTGCGTTAAATACAGTAGTTCATTTCTGAATTCAGATTGAATATGTTCCGTTTCAAAAGGAATTGTCGTTTGCAGTCGCAATATATGTTGTTTGACTTTTTGTATGATACACAATTTTGTCAGGCAACACTATGTAGACCAGCGGTTCTCAATTCATTTTGAAGCCCGCACCCCGTCCGGAAGGAAAAATCATTTTTGCACCCCTTGCACCATTTGATGTATTGTTTTTTATTATCAGAGAAGTTAGCACAGAGACGGTCGCACTCCAAGATGTTTCCAAGGGGCAGAAAAATGAGGAATGTTTTTCAAATATAAGCATGATGGACATTTCGAAAACAGCTGATGTCATCTGCTGCGTACTTGACTTCAATAAATGAAGCAAAAAAGACAAGACAAAAAGGCATGGCAAGGCACACCACACGCAAAAAAAGAAGCAAACAATCTCAGAACGTAACAACATGCATTACCTAAAATGACTGAATCATATATGCAGTGGCGTCCAAGACGTATCGGCATTTGAAAAACACACAAAAAATCATCAATTAAGAAACAGTACACTTTTTTGGTAGGGTCATCAGCAATTCTCCTCGTTTGTGTTTTAAATACGTGATATTTTTTCCTCTGTTTCGTTCTCAGTCTTTACTCAGCAGTACAACTACTCGGAATATACCGTTAACTATAACATCTGTAAATTTGCTTAAAATCAAGATTTCATCATATATTGCATACATTGCACGGATGTCGCGACGTAGTATACATCGCTTCCTTTTAATGTTTAGTTTTGTAAATGTTGTGGGATTCAAAAGCTATATATATTATTAAAGTTGTCATTCTTAGTAGAAATGATATTTTCAACAACAACAGAAGCAACGAGCTCTGGACATAAAACCACCAAAGCATCAACATCGGATAAGAAAGAAGAAAAGGAAACGTCAGTGAGAAATGAGGATGGAGCTAAACAAACTACAAACAGCATACACCTTTCCAAGAGAGTAATACCAACAGTTAAGGAAAATACAAGGACAGAAACAATATATGGCAGTTATGACGCACACATACAAACACTAGCCCTGACTGACCAAGCAACAACAGAACTAACAGATGTCCAATCATTATGGAGAGACTTAACTACTAGCAGTGGTAGTCTTACCACACGAACGACAACGAACCATGGTAACATGCGAGCTTCCTCAGAGATATCGCCAAGCTCTTTACTCTGCAGGCACTGGAATGTCGCCGAGCAATACAACAGCGATAACCATGAAGAACAAGTACAGCGAAGAACAGAAAACATCTACCAGCATTCCGACTTCAATCGCTGAAGCATCTGCTGCCGTCATCGTTTGCAACACTACAATCGAAACATCGGCTCGAAATGAACTTGTCAACACGGAAACGACGACAAATTTTTTCAACGCATATACTGAAACATCGAACATTGTTGGTATTCCAAGCACGGAATCAGCAAATCTAAAAACTAATGGAACACGTGCCACTTCTCCAGCCACAACAAGCAACAAACTCAAAGGTATATATGCTTTCAGACATTTACAAAACGCCTGTAAATAGCTACATTGTGTACAAGTATCAAATAGCAAATTACCAACAACTCTCAGTATGCTACCAATATTCAACCCATGTTCATTTCACATGTATTAAAAACGATTCAGCTGGCCCAGTTAGATGTATCAAAAACATAAAGGGCCAACACTCCTCACAGCAGTTCCTCTATTCCAGGAGTGGCCAAATCTGTTCTATGTATGGGCCGATCGTAAAACCCAAGTTACAAAGAACCGCAACATAAAAATCTAAGAAACGAATTTTAACTACTAGCAGTTTACAATCTGCGCTTACGTGGCATCATAATTATTTTTGGGCGACTTGCAAACGCAATACTGTACGGAACGCTAGCTACCACCGTACCATTTTACAATATTTCTACACTTTGCAATAGAAATAAAAAATTTAAAAAAACATAATTTTTCGGAAAGCTCAAAGAGCCGTATGAAAAGGTTCGAAGAGCCGCAGTTTGGCCACCCCTGCTCTATTCCATCCTTTTTCTTTTGGATATTAAGAAAATATGTCAAAACCAAAACTGCAGTAGCAAGTGCACCCAATTTGGGTCCCTAGAAATGAAAATCTAGTCCCTAAAATCATAGAAAATCATCATCGGTTCCCTAGAATCAGAGAAATCGGGTCCCACGGGTCCATACTAGGTACCTAACATTTTCCTTGAAAAAACGCTTATAGCTGTGGACATTTTGTTTGATAAGGATATATTTTGTATTAAAGTCAACAAATTAAATTTTGAATTAAATGCATTAAATGTTCAAATTAGTTGGAATTATTTTGCATCTACCTCACACATACGAATCTGCATGAAGGTGTAGTTTTGCAATAATGCAATAAAATTTCCGTACGTCAAAATTCCTGGGCATGACACAAACCTGAAACCAGTGATGAAGTTGTGCAATTCGGAAGTTTATTGCTTTATAAGAACTGGAATACCCTTCAACCATTATTCCCAGGTGCATTCTGGCCTGAAGTGCCGACACTTGACAGGGCTCCATCTATGGATTAAATTATAGATCCTTTGAAAGGGCATAGTGAGCTCTTCCAGTGTTTTTTTTAAGGTTTTTGAAAGGGTGTCGTTGTGGAGCTTTAGGGTGTCAACACCATTTTCCCTTCTATGCCTGAAACTTTTAACTCATTTTCACAAAAAAGCAAATTTCCGTCCAAGTATGCTCAATTATTTGAATACGACATTCACTTTTGCCAAACAAACTGAAGACAATTTCATAAATAGAAAGGTTCAATATTGACCTGCACATTCATTCATTTACTCATTTTCGTGCCCGCTTTTCTTCTAGGGAGAGTCGCGGGGGCTGCAGCTCTAGGAGGACCCAAACTACCTCGCTATCAACAGCAATCTCAGATAGTTCTGCTGGTCCCGTTGTGATTTTTGTCCCAACGGCAAAATGTGGCCGTCCGTTGTGATTTTTGGCCGTCCGTTGGCCGTCCGTTGTGATTTTTGTCCCAAAATGTGGCCGTCCGTTGTGATTTTTGTCCCCCTGCTACGGCATCCTGGCGACGGCCCTGGTTCAATGTAGGTTTACACATTCATTTGATCATTTTCGTGCCCGCTTTTTCTTTAGGGAGAGTCGTGGGGGCCGCAGCCCTAGGAGGACCCAAACTACCTCGCTATCAACAGCAATCTCAGATAGTTCTGCTGACTCCACACCAAGACGGGACCAAGCAAGGTCAGAGGTGTAGTTACGCCACCTG
>Ga0210059_1006261_pt1 | contig 19126 bp, 13 predicted proteins | sample Ectturendosymbi2_FD_188042 | JGI IMG/M metagenome (GOLD analysis project Ga0210059, IMG submission 188042) | Ecteinascidia turbinata endosymbiont from Florida, USA - Sample 2 (SPAdes) (version 2) | ecosystem: Host-associated > Tunicates > Ascidians > Unclassified | place: Key West, Florida... | reverse complement strand
AACATGGCCATACATTCGTAACTTGTCATGTGACTACTTCAACCAATTGTGTCCAGCTAGACGCAAAATTGCTCTAGCAGTGCTTTTGCTTCTTTAGGCAAAATAAACACTGCCTAAAGTGTACATTTGTGCATATTAAACATAGATACAGTCAGGGATAGTTTTCAGATACAGATAGTATGGTTTCCACCAAAATAGGAATCGGATGTCATATTTTAAAGATAAGATTGGATCCATTAGTGAGAAACCACTATCTGATCATCTCCTACTTTCCATAGATGATTGGATAGTGTTTTTTGGCATCCAATCCTATCCAGTTTTGAAAAATGATATCCCTTTCCGATCCAAATCCTGTTTTGGTTGAAATCAGACTACCTGTATCCAAAAACTATCCAAAAGTGTATTATGATGCACAACATGGATTTTTGTTCTCATGAGGCAAAATAATTGTTGGAGTTAGTTTGCCTTTAGCTGAACACATTTGGCTGAAGTAGTCACATGACAAGTTTGGAATGCATGTCCTACTTAGTTGACTGTGGCATCTGTAACATCTCAGTCCCACATGCATGGACAAGTGTTTAATCTTTTCACTTCTCCCACATCAAGTTAACCATCAAGTCAAGACTTTTGTTGCTGTGTTGAGAAAGAATCTGCATTGCTTTCTGTAACGTTGTGTATCTTCATCTAAATTCTTTATCCTATCTTTTGAAATGTCTGATTGATACTTCTTATAAATCTTTATTTTTCCATAATTATTTAACACTCCTGTATGACCAACTGATATAGTTGTTGATGCATGTAGCAGTGTAAGCATCTTGTCAGCATTGTTTGTGCATAGCAACAAAAACTTTTTATGTGCTTTGTAACACCCTAGGATTTCTTTATTTACTTGTTCCTATATGCATACAAAGTGTGCAGACCAAGGATACAGAAAGTAAAACATGGATAACAGGTAAAATGTTAACTAAAATACTATATGTTGATGTGGTCATGCTCGTGACCAAAAAATGCTGGAAAATACCCTGTTGTGTTGGTTGGTATATACCTATGATGCTACTTAATGTGTCCGTCCAATCTACTCATACTTACTGTGTGCTAAAAGCCGTATAAGTGAGCACAGGACAAAGACAATATAATATCTGCAAAAAGTGTTCCACATGCAAAAAGTATGATGTTTAAGGTGAATCTTTTACATGCAGTGCAAAGAGCAGAGAGGACTGGTCAGTGGCGTTAGTTCCACCAGCATAGGGATGAAGTTGAGAAGCGCATGTTTTTAGCACCACCATAGGGATTAAATTGAAAAACAGCTATGATTTAAAAACTGGCTGTTTGAATCACAATCAAACGGATTGAGTTAAAAATAATCAATTTCAAGTTGTGATAGTTTTAGCACTAACTAAAATGTGATTGTGTAGCTATGCTGCTATTACATAGTGATGGGCTTTTTATGACATTTTTTACAAAAAGTAGTAATGCTACTGATTCTGAAGAAACAGTTGTCGGTATAATAAAGTGATCACCATTTATGTCATATGCAGGATTTTGGCCTCTGCAAGGTATAATTGGTTCCAGACTCCATAGCTCATCTATGTTTTTATTTTTCAACTGTATGAGCTTGCCATTTATGAATGCTGATACACTTTTAACACTGTAGCTATGCAATGCTGCGCATGTACCTTTACACTGTGATTGTCAGCATTCCGTTGTACTTTGAAAAATACTGATATTTTGGTATTTTATTTCAACAGCTGTTTTTTTAGATTTAAACTCATTTCAACTACATTTCAAGGTACTTGTCGTAGCTTTACTGGCACAACATGACGTGGGTTGAAGCCCTACCCACTGCTGCTGTAAGTTTGGGCTTAGTCCTTGCGCTGTTTAAAACAAGATCAATTGTTTATCATTGGGAATATCGAGGCCCATTTGACAAACGGGTAAGTTATGTTGTTTGCAAATACAGTGGTTGCAAGTTGCAACTGGTGTTCATATTAAATGCAAATTGTGTGGTCTTTGGAACAGTCATACATATTTTTGGAGCTAGGAGGCATGCTCAGCTTATTTTATTTACAACAAATGTGGAATTTGCAAACTCACCCATGAAATGGCAAACTAGTCAAACAGTACCATCATGGTTTTGCAAACAGCACCATCATCATGGTGTGCAAAACATGAAAGCAGAAAAGTAAATGTTGAATACATAAAAAATGTAAGCATTATGCCTTATGCAAAGCAAAAGAAAAAGTGCAAGATAACATGACTTAAAACAGGGTTCCCACGCAGTATTGAAAGTATTGAATTTCAAAATTGGTTTTCAAGACCTTGAAAAAGTATTGAATTTGGCCAAAATGTACATTAGGTATTGAAAAAGTATTGAAATTCCAAATGGAAAAGAAATCTGAAGTACCTGAGCAGAATTTTACTGAAGGCAAAGCAATTCACTATTTATGCAGCGTTCAGCAATGCGCAAAATTGAGTTTCACGATTAAGAATTTCGAAAAGTGAAGAGATGTAATGGTATTGAACTACTTAAATTTAGTATTGAAAAGGTATTGAAAAAGTATGGAAAAGGATTTTTTAAAGTGTGTGGGAACCCTGTTAAAAATAAAAATGCATACACACAAGGGTGGGTTGAATTTTTTAATCTGAACAAGGGTTTATAAAAACCTGACGGTAGTACTACTGTATTCCAGTTTTAACCACCTGGACAACAGCCACCTAGGCAACTCCCACCCAAGACAACTCCCACTTAGGATAAAACTGCAACATAGGATAACTGCCACCCAAGACAACTAAGGTGAATCTTTTACATGCAATGCAAAGAGCAGAGAGTGATGTGGTTATGCTTTCGACCAAAAAAACACCCAAGACAACTGCCACCCAGGACAGAACAACTGCCACCCAGATAACTGCCACATGGGACAACTGCCACCTAGGACAACTGTCACCCAGACCACTGCCACACCAGCAGTATAATAGTGGGGTGGAACATATTGTCATATGTTTTTCATGTTTAAGTTTGTATTGCACTGAAAATGAATACATCATGAAAAAGTTACCTAAAAATGAGTTTGAAATGCTGTTGAAAATAGCTAGTTTTTTAGGTGGATTCCCACACTTCTTTTTTTAACACTGCACCCGGACAACTGCTGCCTGGGATAGTGCATTTTACGCATCGTATACAAGCTCTCAACTTCGTTTGGTATATGGTGTTGTGGCATGTATGGGAGTTCTCATGGCTCAGCAGTTGAGAACCTCTGTGCTGTAACATTGTTACTTCAACATATTGTAGCAGAACTGAGTTGCAACATTGCTGTTGCTGACATGTAACCCCCAAATCAAAAGCTTAGGTAAAAGAATGTACAGAACGTAAATAACGAAAAAAAACATGTTTTGTGAGTGCTTGGAATTAATACAATGCGAAAATGTGTATAAGGGTGTTTGCTGTTAAAATTTTGAAAAAACCCATGAAAAAATTAAGTTTTACACTGACTTATGAATGTTTGTGAAGATCAAATGACATCGACACAACATTATCCTCCAAAAAGTTTTGAAGCTGAAACAGGCCTATTGTTTCTTTAAAGCGGTCAGAGCATGAAGATTTTTGTTATACTGTATACTAGATCCTAGTATGTTCAAATGGCTTCAATGGTAATGGCAAAAAAAAATAAATTTGGGTAAAAATTACCCAAAAAGTTTTTATGCACATTTTGGTATTGCACATGACATGGTGCTTCAAAAAATTTGACATGTCAATATTACAGAAACTACATAGTCGAATCAAATGATATTCAACAGGTTTAATGTTGACCAAAACAATATTTATTCCTGTAAATTTGAATAAGAAGTTTAAAGGCACGTGAATTCCATAAAAGATTTTAAAATGTTCAGTGTGCGTGCCACCTGTTACCTGGCAAACTTCAAGTCGGTAGTCTAGCTCCTCCCAAACACGATGCAGCATGTGTTGGGTAACTGTCTCCTGTGCTATAGTGATTCTTTGTTTGAGCTCGTTTACATTTGCAGGAAGAGGGGGGAACATAAACCATCTCATAAACGCACGCTGCACAATCTTGTGTGAGTTTGTTTGATCATACCCCAACACACAAAACGCCTTTTCTCTGCTAGTGAATACCATTTAAACACACAGGTTTTACTGCAGTACGAATATTTATCAATTAAAAATTTCTACACCTGAAAAGATAAACGCATCAAAAACTAAGCACAGAATTTTGGCCTGTTTCTACACATGCTGTGTTAATTTAAAGTTATTTAAGCAGGAACTGCCAAAGTTATTAGATTGCAAAATGATGTCAAATTTTTTGAAACACCCTGTACTTTAACTTTTGAACCAGAAACCCTAGAAAGCCAATCAAAGGCTCAAAGTGACAGCTGATGACATGCTATTAAGTTTCAAAATGTACTCAACTGGTATGCAATTTATCCAACTGGAAAACATACTTTTGGGTATGTTAACAGATGGTAACCAGGATGTGTGTTGCATAGCAGTTGATGAGGTTTGGAACTTTGTAGCATCTCATCAGCTGTCATTGAAAGAAGCACCAAACACCTCCATCAAGCATGCTACAATCAAGATCTGTATAAAGACATGTAAAACTTGTGACTGAGGCATCTTTGGTAGGAGCTGGATATGACAAACAAAATGTATTGATTCATCAAAAAATCAGTCTAGGCAACTTATGAAATACTTTGATTCAAAGGAGCAGTATGGGTAACCAGTGTTTCTAGTGCATGTTAATCTTAACACTACAAACAATTTTTCTTTCGGTTTTCTGAATTTTTCTGTACATTGGTGCTACCATACTGTATGTTAGATTCCATTAGGTGAACTAAATTTAAGCTAATCTGCCATCAAATATTGTAATGATTTCAGTTATATTATAGTTTCACTTGCTTGTCATCAGATGTGAATTGCAGCATAGCTTCTTACCAGTACTTTCATCCTTATTTGTTTTCTTTATGGAAGTTAAAGCATGTAAACCTAAGTTGTTTTTGGTCATAGACCGAAAATTTTCTAAATGACAAAAATTTAAGTCAAATCGGTCACAACAATAGATTAATGAATACTGTTGTGGTTGTGGTGAGTTTAATACTATGGTACAAATGACTGAAGTGTCTCAGTGACAAAAACACAGATGTAACTGTAGATTTAAACTCCTTTTTTGAATATCTTTGTATTCTTGTTCAATTTTACTTTGTTTCCTGCTTTGCACCAAGGAGACGAGAAGACATCTTTATTGTGGTATATGAGAAAATTACTTCTAAAGAAAGTGTAGTTTAAAACGTGTTGTGTTTTTTATTGACATGTAGAGAAAATGTATATAATACATTATTTTACACATGCAGGCTATGAGCCATTATTGCATCAACAAAAGTTTTTGTGATGATGACTTCATGCACAAAACAGCACAAAATAGATGACATGATTTTTGTTTTTTTAATGCTCAAACACATTTCTTAAAAGTTACGCCTTCCCTGCTTGACATTGAGCACATAGTTTTTCTAGGACAGACAGGAACATGAAAATTCTGCAGGTTTTGAAACTATCTTCAGTTTTCTAGCACAAATGGTTCACAATTTATAGCCAATATAGTGCTTTTGGAGGCCTGATGACCCTTGACCCTTGGTTGCACAGCCACTGTTAGGTGCAACAATCTAAAAAAGCTTTGGAGCATAAAACTGGGATAGACTTAACAGTTGCATCAACACTAAAAAAGCCCTCAAAAAACTATACATGTTTTATTTTGAGATGTTTCAGATTATTCTTCATCTTCAGTCAAAAAATTAAAGCAACACTTGGCAATGTCAGCAATTTAAAACCATAAGGCTCTGTGATGCAAGAAACAACAGTGCTGTGACATAAAAGATGTCAAACGCAAACCAAGACTGCCAGCCATGTCAAAATCGCTGAAAGCGAATGCAGGGCCAAAAATTATGCAGAGAATGTTAAAGCAAAATCTACGTAAGGCCGTAATCTACAAAAATAAGCCGAGACTAGCAGTGAGAGGCAATTCCCAGGCCATTGTAAGCGAAGGATGCAAAAAGATTTGTAACAAATTTGTACTACAAGTCTACAACCAGCACCAAATGTCCACGTCAACACCAACGATAAATGGACAATTGTTTATTGTTTCATATGATGCAGCCAACAAACAGGACCACAACAAGAAGCCATTGCACTGAGCAAACCAACCACAATAGTGAACATTAGAGCAAATGAAAATGCAATGACGTAATGGTTGATCAGTGTAAATAATGAGGGGTGCTGTGTCATATAGGATTGGTGAGGGACCACGGCGGTCATCTAGTCAACCAACCCTGTTTTTCAGTTATTGAGAAGTGTTGTAAAACAACATTTGAGTGAAATAAGCACAATTAGGAAAACAAACAAACACAGACCATGGTGAAGAAAATGTACAGATGAAAGAGCATGCCTATGTACACAGATGAGTGGATCACATTTAATTGAAGGAATTTGGTGTGGTTAATAATATTTTAAAAATGAAATATAAAAAAAAGGAACAAAAACAAGTTAATGAGGTACAGAAAAAAACAGACAAACAAAAAAAACTATGGAGTGTGCTTTCTTGCTGAAAAGAATGGGATGTGCACAGGGAAGAAAAAATATGATAAGTAAATATACACGAAATTACAAAGAATTGAAAACTACAGATTTTGCAGAATTTGGTTCTGGATAAGTGGATAAGAAATTTTGCAAAAGTTAATAACTGTGTATCTTTATCATGTAGGAGGTGTTTCTTCAGTTTTCATTTGAAGGTAAACGTGGTTGAAGACTTCATACCATTTGGTATTGAAGACTACACTTTAGGGCCAACAAAGGTGAGGGAATATTTTCCTGAGGAAGAGTTAACTCTAGGTAAAAATAGGTTGTTAAGAGGTTGCTAGTCTTGTGGAGTGAGAATGAATTGAGCTGATTGGAATGAAATAATCATCAAAGTAGTTTGGAAGCAGTTTGCTATGATAAGAGTGTATGAATTTGTATACTGATAAAGTATAAATTTTGGGAAGGCTTAAGATCTTTAAGTGCTGGAAAGGTTCTTCTGGAGCAGGGGTCCCAACCATTTTCTTACCATGTACCCTTTCAGCATTCTAACGAATGAGCATGTACCCCTATAGCATTTCAACAGGTAAGGATGTAACCCTTCAGAATTTTGACAGATGAACATGTACCCCTAAAACTCCTCATGACTAAATATTTTCTCATGTTTTTTCACAAATACATTTAACAGTATACATATAATGACTTTTGAAATCAATATATGTATAAATATTTGAAAATAAACAACATGTAAATACATTTTTACCTTCTATTGCTAACCTTAAATGTACCCCTTTGGATAGGCAAATGTACCCCTAGGGGTACATGTATCCCAGGTTGGGAACCCCTGTTTTAGAGATTTCATGTTGGTTGGTTTTATTGTTGTTATTGCTTTATTTTGGAGCTTAATCAAAGGCTGAATAGTTGTATTTGAAGCACATCCCTAATTGAGGATTGAGTAAGTAAGGTAGGGGTGGATTAATGAATTATAGACAACTTTCAGTACAGACTGTGTTGTATAATGTTTAAGTTTGGTTAGAACTCCACAAGCTCATGATGAGTTTTCACCTTTTGTTCATGAGGTTTCCAGCTTAACTTATTGTCAAGAAGGACACCTAGGTATTTAAGTTTATCTTCAGGGGAAATGCTGTGGTTATTTATAATAACTTTAAATGAAGTAGGATTATGTTTTTGAGAATTTAGTAGCATAAAACTAGTCTTATTGTAGTAATGAGAAAGTTGGTTGGCTCTCAGCCAGTTGTCAATTTTACATAGTTCAAGGTTAACAATTGTCTGAAGAACATTAAAACAAGAGTTTGACATATGAAGATTGATATCATCAGGAAATAAAGTAGCGTGAAACAAAGAAGCTTTTGTGATATCGTTGATGTAAATAAGGAAAAGCAAAGGCAAAATAACACTACCCTGATGTACGAAACATGCATCAACATTAGAACTGAGCATCAGACAAATATTTGACATAACAATCTATGTGTTAAAGAGGTATAAAGGGGTGGAAAAATTGTCTAGATTAATCTCGGGTTGCTGCTCTTGTAGTAAAAGCGTCTCTAATTAATAATTCACGGTGGTTAAAAGCAGAAGCCAAGATTTCAGGAATTTTAAAGTCCACAAAATGATCTGGATGTGAGCATAAATGTTTAACTACACCGGTAATTTGATGGTTAGATTTTGAAGGGTTGGGTTCTTCTAGTCAAAATGTCAAATTCTTTTGCGTTTGACCAATATAGGAATTCCCACAAGAACATTTAAGTTAAGCACTGTCTGTGTACACGTAGACAAGAATTGCCGCAGTTAACAGAAAGACACAGGTTGATACTGATGCTCAAGAAACAAGTAGAGCTTCCAAGTATTGTAGACAAGTGATCAGTATCCCTGTCAGCCTTTGCTTTCAAAAATGTGTGGATTGCGCAAAAGCTAGAGAAAAAATAATCACTGCTTTGCATACTTCCACTCGTTTTAACTTTTAATTTACTTGGACTGAAGATGCCGTATGGCGAAATCGATTTCCATTAAATAACATCAATGCGTGCTGATTTTTGTTACTGGTGCAGAGTGCACAGACAGTGCTTAAGTTAAAGATATGGGTAGACAAGAATCGCCGCAGTTAACAGAAAGGAAGACACAGGTTGATACTGATGCTCAAGAAACAAGTAGAGCTTCCAAGAACATTTAAGTTTATACATCACATTGCATCGTTCCAGATGTGCTTGTTTGTCCTTATACTTAAAATGATCTCTGATCGTATGTGTTTTATAAATGAGAGTCAGTTGAGCAAGTTCTTTCAGATATTTTCGAAAAAAGTTTTGTAATTCTTTTTGTAGTTGTACTGACGTTTCAGCAAGGTAAGTCATGTAAAGAAGAATTCTTCAAATATCAGTCGTCCTTTCTTGCTTGTTTTTTGGAGTGTTTTTATAACATTTGTTGAGAAATTTTTTGATTTGTTTGTCTATAAACCAGTCCGTGTATCCATTGCTAAGAAAACAGGATTTAACATGTTGAAATTATTTGTGGATCAATTGGTATGAGCTGCAGATTTGGTAGGAACGATGTAACAAACCTTGTATGACACTTTTTATATTGTATTGGCAACAAGCTTTCCCATTTGTTGTATAGTCCTGTATGAGTATTTTTCCTGTAGATAGTTGTTTCGATCCCCTTCTCATTTTTTGTTAGTAGGACATCCCAATACGTCAGCTGTCCGTCTGCTTCCACCTCTTTTGAAAAATTTACGCTTGAATGCTCTGTTTTTAAATTATAGAAAAATTTATCCATCTCGTCTTTGGAGTCAAATGCACAGAAAATATCATCCACATACCAGTAAAGTATGTGATGGGAGCATCCAATCTTATTAATGTTATCAAATAACCAGTTCATAAAAGTTATCAACTAACCGTCACAGCCTTATGGTTTTGAATTGGTGACATTGCCAAGGGTTGCTGTAATTTTTTGACTGAAGATGGATTAAGAATAATCTAAAACGTCTCAAAATAAAACATGTATAGTTTTTTGAAGGCTTTTTTAGTGTTGATAAAAAAGTTTCAAAATGTGTTTTTTTAAATTTTGTCATGTGTTCAGGCTCCTTTTTTCAAATCCAAAAATTGATTGAGATTCCTAATACACAGATAAAGACTTACTTAAGTGCAGTCAATACAAAGATATCGAAGTTGCACACTGAGGAAAGTCCAGTCTGCACTTGGCAAGTTTGCATGGTATTTTCCTAAGAATTCGTGTCTAATAAGCAGGGATACCTGCAAAACTTATGGAGTACTGTACCCCTAAATCAGGGCTACTCAAATGGCGGACCGCGGTCTGAATCCGAACCTTTGGATGGCGAGAGCCGCACCTCATCAGCTTCTCAAAGGTGTATTCTATACCCAGAAGTTTTGCTTTTGTCCATACTTCTAAAGCATTTACTCCTCGCCAAGTGTGTGATTGTTGATCAAGCTTTTGTTCAGCTGAATTGCAGTGCACATCTGAAATGGACAAGCTAAGATTTTTTGGTTCAAAGTAATTGTTTTGTCATAATTGTTCAACAATAGCTTGTCACTACAATGTCTATCCAGGTGAAAATAGTGGATTCAAGGCTAGAATACAGCAATGAAACCTTTTCTCTCCAAAAATACAATTATGCAAATTTATTTGTGTATAGTTATGAAAGATGCTTGAGTAAGAGAAGAGTTTTGCAGAAATTTTGATCCTTAGGAAAAATTTTTATTTTTTTTGTAAGAAGTCATCAAAATGTGAAGGAAAGCTTAAGCATTTTTCGCTTTTTTAGGAAATGATAAAGAAAAGGAAACTGTTGAATTTTTGTCTGACATAGTGTAACACCTCAATGACTTGAATGTAAAACTTCAAGATGTTGCGATTGGAAATCCCGAGCGGTATGAGCATAAAGCTTCGCACCGTGGCAACAAGCAACAAAAGAGATCATGCTCGCAATCTGTCTTACTATTGTTTGCTCGTGCTACATATATAATGGCGTTATTCTTCACGCACATCCCGTTCGTGGTGAATCACACAATCAACGCAACACCCCCGGAGAGGTTGCAACAAAGGAGAAAGACATAGCCTACTTCTCTTGATTTGATCACTACTGCTTGCCCTTTCCAGAAAAAGTTTAATATCTTCAAACAAGTCATTCAAAACGCTTTTAGTCATTTTCGGAGGCATTTGGGGAAAATGAAAGCAAGAAGATTCCAGATATATTCAACTTTTTGAAAAGATGATCACCAACATTATCGAACATTTTGGCGACTTTCCTTTTGAAAACAGTTGCTGCTCGTTCCTCAAAACCCTTTTTAGTGACAGACATTACCGAATTCTCAACTGAAGCAAAAAGACACATGCACATGTGTGCACTGAAGATAAAGTGGAAATTTTTATAGGTACCGGAGCTCTGCTGGGCATCTTCGCTTATATTTGTAGGCAATGACACATCATCCACTGCATCCACTGATGAAAGTAGCGGAGTTCCAGCAGCTTGACACCACTGGTGTGGACGCAGCCAAAACTCAACTGGAATTAATTTAATTCCAATAGAATGTAGCGGTGAAAGAAATATTTTTTGATGGCACACATGAGAACTTCTTGTCAAAGGAAGGTATCTCCAAATTTTTTCCATTCCTCGCAAATAGTAAGTGGAAATTCTTACAATGTTTGGGTCTACCTGGTGCTGCTGGAGGGGCGAATTGTCCTCTCCTGCCAGCTACAGTAAATGTAAAACTCGGGCCCCCACTTGCCTTATACTTCAGTTTTGGTGTTCTTTTGGTTTTCAGTAGTATTTTTTGCATTTTTCAGAGTATTTGTTGGTGATTCAGGGTTTTCATATAGCCATCCACATCTGGATTCACCATCATATCTCAGGGCTTTTCTTAGTGTTACTAGCAACCCCCGTACAGTGGGCAGTGGACCTTTTTCAGCTACATTTTCCCTCCTGGCCTAAACATTCAGTTACGCCACTAACTGCTGACAGTCCGCACTGTCAAAAAAGAAGCTAATAAAGAACAAGTATCGCATCTGTATCATGAATAAAACCTTGACCATTACATTCTATTCATTGTCACTACCTTGGAACAAAAATTTAGGTATCCACTAAGAAGCACAAAGTGCCATTACTCCCACCAGCAGAACAACAAATAACGCTGACAGCATTTGTTAATATCTGTATACAATTACCGGTTTTGTATGTCTATATATAGTATAATCGTATTATATTCTCGAATCACATTTTTTGTTAGAAAAATCCAAGACATGTCATATTTGCATGGTTTTATGGGGTGACCGGACCTCGAAAAACTTTGACATTTGTAACTGGACCCTTTTTAAAAATAATTGAGTAGCCCTTACCTAAATTATAGCACTGGCTCTAATATGTGTAGATGATATTACAGTTTTTGTTTAATGAAATGTGGTCATAAACAATTGTCGTTTTGGTAAAGTTTGTATAGAAATATTGTAAAACATTTCAAGTGTGTTGTAATGGTTATAAGATTTTTATTTGCTTTATTTTTTGTTTTGTCTTTAAGGAAACTAACAAGTAGTAAAATTTGGGTGGCTGATGTATCACAACAATATTGTACTTCTGTGTGCTATTTCTATCTATTATAAAGTCTTTAGTGGATTTGTGATGATTGCATTTTATTTCTGTCATTTGATGTATTAAACCTTTTGTGTAAGTTTTCACTTGATTTGCGTTTTGTGTTTTACTGGGGTTGTTTGGAAAAAGCCACTACCTCAAAAGAGCTAAACAGCTCAGCACTAACCAACAGATATTTTTCTACATTTCTTCAGCACCCTTGATCCAACATGATTTTGAAAACCGTGGTTCCGCATCATTAATTTTTGTTTCTTAATGTCTTAAGGTTCCGTACAGAGGGGGATACATTCGAAATCGTTACTATCAACATGCAAGATTGTATGAACGGGATACCAGGCTTGGTCTTTTCCCAACTGAGGTTGCTGTGTGAAATACACTTTCAAGAATCACTTATTAATGTATTATGTTGATGGCGTACACCAGTGATCGGCAAACTTTCGTTGTAATAACCCAAACCACCCATTAAGTCGTATTTGAAACCCATGCTTATTTTTGAAGACCCAATTTCAAACTTATACTATATTCAGTTAAACAGCGTAATGACACAAACAATGCTTTCAGTCAAACAATCAAGGTTCCATAGTTGTTACAGCAGCTTATATTTTATCCTACGCAACCGGCGCAGGACTGCATCTCTTACAAACCACGCAGCCCACAACAAAAAGTGTTGCGCGGCCCAAAATAGCCTGCTGACGGCCCACAATTCGGCCGAAGCCAACAGTTTGCCGATCACTATTATGGTGTTTATGCTTAGCGATCTTTTTCGTGTTCATGGAAATCTTTAAAAGCAGTTATTAACAAACAACGATACTTAAGCTAACTTGGCTGAAACTGGATTATTGCGCACGTTATAATATCAGGCACTGTGGAGACCGCAAAACGCATGTTGGGTGAAATCAATGTTGTGCTCCTCACACCTCTGCACATTTTTCAAATTTTTTTCAAATATTTTCATGGTTAGTATCGAAATTAGTTGGTATGAAATGATTTGCACTATGGATCTTTTGCACAATTATGGTAAGAGTTTGTATTGCTACAAAAATAATGGTTAATGAAATTAGATTCAACCATTCATCAGTCGAATAAAAACTAATTAGATGTACTTTGCTTGTTAAAGAATTTTTCTGTCACTTTTACTTCATTTCACCACAGCGTGAAGTATGCCATCCAAAACATATTGCACTAAGTTGCACCCAACACGATAATGGTATGAAGAAGTTTTTGCATACGTTTTGCATGTCAGTAAATATGCAAGAAAGGCCTGCATGAGCTAAATTGGCCCAAGGACAACCAAATGGCCGTGTACAAGAAGACTCGGGTCCCAAATGGCCGTGTACCCAAGAAGACTCGGGTCTCGAAACTATGGCACAAAAGCGTTTTGAAAACGATGTGGCAACTGGTTATACATTTACCTTTTTTACGAAGTGGGCACATACTATTTTGATCATGCAATAAAGTACGGGCTATAGTAAGTTCTGAATTTTTAGCATTGATTAGATAATTTTGTAGCTGTACTTGTGCAACGCAAATGTCACGGTGCTTCTATTACAACTAAAAAATTGAATATTTACAATCATCCCACTCACACCCTAGATCTGCATCTTGTTTTGTATTCCTTTTTCTTCTACGGGGAACTTGAAACAATAACTTTATTTTCGTTTCTCAGATTTTGGATTAAAGTTATAGTACACGTTGTGGTGGATTGTATTGTCTTCTTTCGTAAACTGACCGAAAACAGAAAATTTCTGAAAGTTGTTCAAAACCGTGGCAATGCAAAGCAATGAATGCTAAACTGAAAGATCTCGCGCTACTGCCCTGCTGACATGCGTAGATTCGGGTAACATTTGATTGAGGCGTCCTTCACGCGTTGTTAGTCTGTGATTTCCTGGTGCAAACGTTACAATGAAAAAATGCTACAACAGTGGAAAAAGTTTATCCTCAGAAAAAGGGACGCGCTTACTGTGCCACAGCGATAGGCAACCCTATGATCTGAAACGGAACGCCAAAATTAATTTCCCAGGTCAGGAAGGTGTATGTGATTGTGCGATGAGGTTACACATAGCTCCAATACTTTGAAAGAAAAACTCGGGCAGGTCATGTAAATGTGTTCGACCACTTGTTCATGTTTGGTTGCGTTTTATTCCGACTTCCAGTAGCATCCAGACGTGTTGTAAGTCCAGCACCCAAGTTTCCTGCACTTCAATCCAGACCCAGATTTATGTTTTAACCCATGTTAGAATCGCGATCTGCTGGACCTTGTGCTGTTGACGATGAAGCTCATGGTCATATTTGATTCTGCCGTATATGGCTACTATTTCTTGCTTCACCTACGTTACGTTCATACTTGTCATGGATTGAGACGCCGTGAGATGAAATATCTCAGTGGCCTATGCCCATCGATATCCTTTATCTATATTTGAATCAGTCCCGTCGCCACGGTGAGGGGTTTCGGTGGGCTTAGGCCTCCTAAACAAAGCTCCAACCCCCCAAATTGAATTATGAAAAATTATAAACAGTGAAGTTTTTGTCAAGCTTTAGAATGTCAAGCCCCCCTGCACAAACGTTAAGCCCCCATTGAAGATTTTCTGGCGACGCTTCTGATTCGAATTAAGGCAATGCGTGACACAGCATGTAAATTGGTATCATTAACCGTAAATTACGAAACGCCCGTGTTCTTATTGCTTTTTTCAAGATAACCGGTAATTCGCTAGTAGATCGGCCATTAGATTCAAAGACTTCAGTGAGGTGGACATTAAATACTGCAATAATACGGCATCAGCCGTCGGAAATATCCGACTCAGGTGTACTTGTCAATATACATTTTGAAAACGGTATTCATCAAAGTTTACCAACTGTAAGAACATAATTTGCATGCAATTCGCTCGCTAGATGACGAACATCGTCATTATCGGTGAAAACATTACGCTGAACAAAACCCTGTCGCATTGAACGAATAACAATGATGCTCCTATTGCTATTCTGTGAACTTAGTCGAACAAGTGCTATATCACTTGCAGGACTTGCGCAAAGGTTTTTGGCAAAGCAAAATTAAAACTATGGAATTGCGCTATTTTTCGTTTCTTTATAGTCCAGTTTTTGCAGTTTCATTATCACCCTTGTCTACTCCCCTGTATAGGCTACTGATTGCGCTACTTCAATGACTTAAGCGACGCGTAACTTACTTCACAGTTGGATACCGTTGCTGAAACTCTTCTCCGCTTCATTTGTTCAATTTTTACTTCACACCTGGGGTCTTAAAGTTAAATTGCTGCGAAGGCCAAATGAGAACTTAAAAGTAATCCGAGGGCTGCATTATGACGCTGACGTTACAATGGCGGTGCCTGAACCTTAATAGAAACAGCTTTTATTCTAATCTTATGCAAAAGCTATCGTGAGATACAGGCAAATAGTTTCTAGCAGTCTCTACGTTCGTTTAAAAGGAACTTCTTCACTCTCTGGCCGAGCGCCTTCAAACACCGGTGAATAAAGTACATAACCTAAATACAGTATTTATGATTTTAAAATTCCCGAAAAGCATCGCGGGCCGCATGTTTAAGACACCTGCTTTACGCCCTACTGTTGCGCTTTTACTGACACTGTCGATACTCCTCAAGCAAAACCAGTGGTGGGTTCTTACATTTTTACACTAGGCAGCCTAAGATAAACACTGTGTTTAAACTATAACAGAAGTAAGGCGTGAGCTTAGTTCCCAGTCTAGCATTTCCAAAACAACAACTTTTCTAAAACTGACCTGTGTATCACGTGGACAATCGTCCATTCTTGGTCTGAAATAATGTTCGCTTATGTTTTGTTTTAAACAGGTCGAATGGGTTCACGATTTGTGGCGGCCAAGCAATTATCCATCAAGTTCTTAAATCTTCGTTGTTTACGCTTGAATATTTGAAATAAACTTTACCAGACGTTTTTTCTCTGTTACAGTCTCCGCTTGAGCCCACGTTTTGAGGCGTCGACTAAGTTGCAGCTCAGACTTAAGTAAGAACAGTTCACTCAAGGACAGATATGGTCACGAAGCATGGACTATGTCATCTCCTTGGACAGTCCTGCCTCGTTTGCGTGATCTTCATTAGGAAAATGCAAAATTTATTACGCATAACGGAGCTAACAGCCCAGCATGGCTCTTCACTGCACAGTGAGGTCAACGTCTACTAAGCGTAAATCAACCCAAACATTTTAATACTGTACAATAGAAGTCTATTGTTAGCTCAAGACATGTGCAAATATAGAAGTTTCAATAGTTCTCGATGTAGATTGGACAAAGTTGAACGTTCCGACTGTACACGTTTAGACTCCCCATTTAAAGCATTATGAATTATAGCTATGCACTCAAAGATTATTTAAAACAGAAAACCTGAGTCCTCAGTTTTTTTTCTTTAAAATGCGTACATCTGCAAGTGGCATTTCCAGTTTAATCAACAATTTCCGTTCGTTCAGTTCCCCATATGATATATTCAGTAAGGTACGTTTCATTGCCCCTTGACACGTATTATTTGCCTGTTCCTAATGTAATTTTCCGATTGAACATGACCAAGGCGTATACTTAACGGTTGCATTGGAAAAGCCAAGTGTGACTGATATGGCGTTGGTCCCGCCCGATATTAACGCCCTGTACGTTGACTTTAATGTATTGAACATCGATTCAATCTGTGGAAAGCGATACAAGTATTTTAGCATTGCTTCGTGTGAAGTAAATTGTTGTTGCATCTGTCTTGACTCATATAGCATTATTTTACCGAGTTACGGAAGTCGGTTTGCATTGCCTTGAAACTGATCAATTCTTTCTGACATATTTTTGTATTTTGATATATATGCCCTCCTTTTTGTCTGTTTGCAGAAATCACTTTTAGTACGTTGCTAAAAAAATGCCATGGTATCATGAAGTATTTCGCCTGTCTTCATCCTACGAAACTTGTTTGTTCTATCCAGTGAAAATAGTATTTGCTCTTTAAAGTAGGCCGAGCTGATTATGCTTCTACGCAGTCAATATTTAACCCGAAATAACCGCGAACTCATACGAACCGGCATTCCTACATACTGCGTACCGTAATTACCAAAATATCGTCATTCTGTGTGCCTATGACTGTAGAAATCGAAAACGGTTTTTCCTTAGCTTACAGCTGGTTTTCTTTTACTATGGTCAGCAGTCCTGCCATTAGTGAAGGGCCGGCCCGAGACAGTTCTGCGACCTAGGCAGTGGCGTACCTGACAGGGGGCGGGGGTGCGCGCCTCCCCCTGGCAGGCTCAGTGTAAAAAGGACCCCCTTGTTAGCTTTTTGTATTCTTTTATTTTTGGCGTTTTTCAAATGTTTCTCGAGAGGTTTCCGGTGATTTTGGGTGTTAGTGCAGACGAATTCAGTTAATCGCATTACCAATTTGCAAAGATTTATTGTATGTGTTTAACCGGAATATGCGATTATGTGTATGAGACAAATATCTGCAAGTTTACCTCTTAGCGACACAGAGGTCCCAAAATTCAGTCACGTCACGGGGAGGCTTTTGTGGGCTTAGCCTTCCAAAAAAGCTTCTACTCCCATACACGTAAACTTGACGTGAAACTGCAGAGTGTGTGGAGTGGTTTTTCTGTTTGGTATGCGCATGCTTGCCAAGCCTTACCATTTCGGAGTGAACTGACCAACAACACATTGCGAAATCAAAGATGGGGTACATTTCTTTACCCTCAAGTTTGAATGCTATATCAGGTATAACAAGTTATTATTGTGTAATTCTGAAAATAGTGAAATTGTATGATGGAATAAAAACAACTCAGATTGCGGTTTTTCTGTTTTCTTTGAAAAAAGAACAAAATCTTGTTTATTAAAAAAAACAAAAAAACTGTGGGTTGTTTTTTCTTGAAAAAAAAGGGTTTTTCTCAACCTTGCCAAGCAATGAATGGTGCCGCTTTTCGCTCAAGCTTCAAATACGTTTATTACATCACAGATGTACCAAAAATGATCAGGCAATGTTATTCCAGGTAACACAGTGGAAGGTACTGGTCTGTCTATGAATTACAGGACAAAACAGGATACGGATCGATAAGTACTACACTGATTTCTAGTGTTTCACATGTCAATTTGGTAGTAGAAGTTTTTTTGGAGGGCTAAGCCCACAAAAGCCTCCCCGTGACGTGACTGAATTTTGGGACCTCTGTGTCGCTAAGAGGTAAACTTGCAGATATTTGTCTGATACACACAATCGCATATTCCGGTTAAACACATACAATAAATCTTTGCAAATTGGTAATGCGATTAGCTGAATTCGTTTGTACTAACACTCGAAATCACCGGAAAACTCTCGAGAAATATTTGAAAAACGCCAAACAAAAAGAATACTAAAAGCTAACAAGGGGGACCTTTTTACATTGAGCCTGCCAGGGGGAGACGCGCACCCTCCCCCCCGTCAGGTACGCCACTGCCTAGGTCGCAGAACTGTCTCGGGCCGGCCCTACACTAATGGCAGGACCGCTGACCACAGCTTACAACTGTGGTTTTCTTTTACTAAGGAAAAACCGTTTTCGAATCTACAGTCATAGGCACACAGAATGACGATGTTTTGGTAATTACGGTACGCAGAAAGCAGGAATGCCGGTCCGTATGAGTTCGCGGTTATTTCGGGTTAAATATTGACTGCGTAGAAGCATAATCAGCTCGGCCTACTTTAAAGAGCAAATACTATTTTCACTGGATAGCACAAACAAGTTTCGTAGGATGAAGACAGGCGAAATACTTCATAATACCATGGCATTTTTTAGCAACGTACTAAAAGTGATTTCTGCAAACAGAGAAAAGGAGGGCATATTTATTTATTTGTTTGTTTATAGCAGACACGAAGTCCATAGTATGAACACACACACTCTGCAGAACGCAGGTTGAAAAAACAGACAATACAGAACGGAGTACAAGACATTGAAGCCGGCGAAAT
>Ga0210059_1006260_pt1 | contig 19129 bp, 9 predicted proteins | sample Ectturendosymbi2_FD_188042 | JGI IMG/M metagenome (GOLD analysis project Ga0210059, IMG submission 188042) | Ecteinascidia turbinata endosymbiont from Florida, USA - Sample 2 (SPAdes) (version 2) | ecosystem: Host-associated > Tunicates > Ascidians > Unclassified | place: Key West, Florida... | reverse complement strand
ACTTGACCTTGTCGGGGGGGTGTATTCCCCCTCGGTGCTCGTCGTTCGCAGGCTTCTGAGCGGGCGCTTTGTGACCCGCCGGACTGTATTTCAGGGAATTAATGTTTATTACCGAAGACTGTACGGACGGCGACGGCGCACTGGGCAGCGTCCTGCTGGCGCCGAGTGAAGGATGGACTTGGACGCCGCCAGCTGTCAGGCCGTAGTTGGCAAACGTAAGAGGAACGGTGGTCGATGTCGGCGCCACTACCGCTACCTTTTTGGACCCGGCGCGTTTCGGCGACGTCCTTTGATGGTCTTCAGTCACATGGCGCTGCTCGTCCTTGACTTGCACAGGATCGGTTCCGACCGGGGGCTCCCAGATTTTCGTGGCCACGGAGTGGTGGCCCGCAATCCCCGCTGACACGGGGGGTTTGGTCCGTTCCGGCGTAGGCACGTTGCGGCCAGACAAGGCGGCGCTGGCGCGCGTTGATTCCGGGGACAAACCGTTGGCCTTGACCAGGTCTTCCGTCAGATACTGGGTAGCTGATATTAAAGTGGCTGGGTCCAGCTTGGCCAGCACGCTAGGGGGGAAGTTACCTTGGCGGAAGTCGGGGACCCATGGCCTCGGGTGAGACATGGAGCGATTTTCTGACCTAGAGTAGGCAGGATCGCTATTGGTCCGTTTCTCCGAGGTCACTGTCGCAATCACCTTCTTGTCTTCGGCTCGGAGCTGAGCAACAGGCAGGTATTTCTGCAAAGAGAACATCTTTGTGTGAGTCTGTTTTTTTTCGCTCACAGACCGAAACGTTTTTGAAATGACCGAAAAAATTTAAGTCATTTCGGTCAGAATGTCTGAAAATATAGGCTAATGAACACTGTTATGGCGAGTTTTGATACAACTGTGACACAAATGACCGAAATGTTGCCGTGACCAAAATGTCTCAGCGAAAAAAACATATGTGACTTGAGCAACGACAACAAAAGCGTGAGGCCTGCTATGTTAACGTCATCAGGCATATTTTGCAACGAACAGAAACTGGACTTGAATTGCAAAGAGCCGTGCGTAGGGACGTTTCGTTGGGAATCTTTTATGTGGAAACCTGGGAAAAGACTTGGGAATCCACTTACACTTCTCCATGACTCTTCCCTCATCTTCATGTCGGCTTCCCTGACCTTCCGTCGCTGTTCAGCCTCCAGCTGCTGACGCTGCCCTTCCTCGTGCCGTTGGAGTGCGCGCTCGCGCTCTTCCATCGCGTCTTGCGTCACGTGCGGCGATGACGTGCGGGCGACCGGGTACGGGTGAAGGCGAGTGCGATCCGCGGCGTCGGAACGACGGGCGGGGGTTTTCGGGTGCTGTTGCGATGGCTGAACTGGCTTCTTCTGAACGCTCGCCCCGCCTCCTTTTGCTGAGGAGGGAGAGCCCCTCGCGTCACGCTGCTGTTTTTCGGACTTGTACATTTCCGCGTGTTGTTTTCTGTACAAAAAGAACTGTTGCACGTATGTTTGATGCGTAAGTGCACAGCAAACAGCGGTGGTCCAATGAATTTAATCATTGCAGAATAATTTGAACAACGAAACACATTCGCAAAGGATCGAAGTGCCTACCCTTGCGCGTGCTCCTTGCCAAGCGGCGATTCTGTGAGGCCAGGCATTCCTTTGGGGGATGAAGTTCCGGACAGCGAAGCAGCGTCCGGACGATAGAGGGCTGGATAAGCGGCTGCCAGCGCTTCGGGAGTGGTTCGATACAAGGCAGCGTAGTTGGCAAGGACCTGCACAAAAAGCAAGGCAGCGGTCGAAACAAAGTGAAAGACACCAGAGAATCGCGACGGTGGCTGATGCATTAAACACTGCACACATCCGCAAATTCTGAATTGGATATTTGAAGTGGCAACAATCGACTACACCACCAACACGATCAAAGCACCTGTTGGTTTAATAACTCTTTTTCGAGTCGGTCCTGCTGCAACGTCTTGGCCACCCATGGCGCCATGAGATTCGGGGGCAGCATGCTGTTTCCAGCAACAGCCTGCAATTGCTGTGCGAGAGCTGCGGGGTTGAGAGCGCCAAGAGCCTGTACAAACACACAATGCGGCGTGTTGTAAAAACATAACGCAATTCAATGGAGCAACGATAGAACTTATGGCGGCGCGGTTGGTATACGAGGCGAGTCGGTCGGTTTGTACAAGGATCTTTTAACAGCTTTATCAGACGCGTGTGGGCTTTGACTATAAATAGAAACGCTTCTAGCCAAGTACGTGGCGGCAACAAACCCAATCACAAACAGTCTTTTGCTGCTCACTGCTAATTGCCTAAGATGGTGTTCAAAGGCAAACAGTTTTCACTTATTCCCAAAGAAACCTACTGGCCATTGGTGAAACATTTGGATGTTGTTAAAACAAAAGCAAGCTATCGTCAATCACGGCAGCTCGCTTGAAGAGAACTTTACGAGTGATTGGCAGTAAATCAATAAACAACGGGTTTTTGGATGCACTTGCCTGGTTGAAGGAGAGGAACGGGAATCCATAAGGGTTGAGGTACGGGTTTGCGAGAAACTGCTGCGGCAGAGCCGGTATCTGAGCGAGAGGTTGTTGCGGATGGGCACTTGTTTGGGCCTGAGACTGCTGCTGCTGTTGCTGAAGTAGATTAGCCTTGAAATCAGAAGAAAACCACATACTGCTTGTAACTGACGGTCGAGCCCGCTCATTGCGAAACGAGTGAACTTCTTAAATGTGACGGTTAGTTTGAAGATTTCAGCGGAGACACGGACCCTGCATGATTGACTTAATTGTTGTGGCGACACAGGCATTGCTGTCACTTGCGTTTGCCGATATACATCAAATATTAGCGCGATCAACAGTGGGTTGACAAAAACACTGTACGCTGCTGCTTAAAAAAATCATGGTACCTGTTGCTGTTGGGCAGCCATAGCAGTCAATGTCCTTGCATGCTGGTTACTGTGCTGCATGCCGGGCGTGTGTTGGTCTTCTTCACTTTTCAACTCTATAAAACAAAACACGTTGCTTCTATGAGTGACTGCGCCACATCAGACAACTTTATGGCTGGTGTCGCTCTGCACTGATGGGATGCAAAACTGTTGGAAAGAAAACGTGATTTTCCACAGCTGTGTGAATCGAGGTCATTTACAAGCAAAGCGTTAACGAAGAAAACGTCGAAATGTGCTAAAAAAAGGACACAAGTACAAAATCCTTTACCGCAAATACAATACTTACAATCCGTACCTCATTTCTCGTTAACTTTAAAGAGTATCCGAAGTGGCAAACGCATGCAACTTGCGTATTTTTTAAAACCAGGTAACAATTACATAGGTATCGGGTTCAAGTAACTATGAACTATAATAAACCTGCCAAACGATAAAAACGTTAAAAACCATGGCAGTTATCCGATACACCAGTTGAGCTTTTAAACATACACGGCAGTCCAACGTTTGCGGCCATCTACATCGTTGCAATCGACTGGCCAGCACCGGCAATTATCCTGGATAAGGTCTTACCGCACGATCACTACCTTCCAATGTTACGAAGGCTCATTCGTGGTCATCGTCTACCGACCACGCCGCAGAAGTTTCGTTTTGCTTCACGTGGATTATTTACACTAGCGTTTGTCTGGAACATGCGTCACAATCGGGCAAAGTTCCGTCACGGAATTGAACAGACAACATACGCTGAACTATTTGGAACCCGGCGGGTAACTTCGTTATAAACTCTGTAACCACTGGAATAAACGCAGCCGTTACGCGCTGATACCTCACCACTTGGAAGCAAATACCATTACAAAAGTTTATCGCAATGACTTAGAGATGTGAACACCATTCAGTAACTCAGGCAAGTGCGTAACAGTAACTCAGGCTGATGTAACACTTCACAGGCACAAAGCCATGTGATTTCGAGACATAACTTGTTCGAACTGATAAACTGATCTCGTGTCTACTTTACAAATGGACAAACATGAATGTTGTGAAAAAGGCTGTCTACACTACAGCAAGTTCAAGTGGGTACAGCATGCTTGAAAATACTTTTAGGGCTGAGGTAGACGAAATTATGTGCTTGAAAGCAGTACAAAAAGTGGCTGCACTGCAAGCTTGCAACTTAACAGCCACTAAAACACCTAGAGAGACAATGCCTGAGCTTAAAATTAGCGCAGCTGCTTTGCGACAGCACAATAGCATTTCGCCCGGCGCAACGCGGAAAGCGAAAACCGCCTGGTATGTAACTTGACACGTCGGCGTCAAATACGTGCTCGTCCAGCGCTCACGGAGTCACAGCATGACAAAGCAGCCGGGTTCAGTCGACCGCAAGGTGAAGGGCATCTGTCAGGAAGATGCCCTAGTGTACCGTCTACTTCATTCAAAGCCTAATGTGGCACAATAACAGTTCATCCGTTGTGCTGGTCAGAGAGTTACCCACTCCTGAGAATACCACAGGCCGGCCATTAACTATCGACTGGTTGCTATGCAAGGATCGTGTGCGACTTAGCTTACCTCCAAGCCGTGGTGGATACAGGAGCCACACACAACAAACTTATTTTCTGCTCGTCGCCAACACCTGGGCTGGTTGTCGCCGATGAAGCTTACCAATGGAATCATACCAACCAAACGCCTGGAAAATCACTGCGAAAATTTAAGTCTGCAAGAGCAGCCTGTTGCTAACAGGACCGATCTTCACTTTGCTTATACAACGCGCGTGCTTTCGACTTCATAAGTACGCAAGTAGAAACAAAGCCATATTTTAAACTTCCCATGGATTTTTCATCTTGCACTCGATCAGTGCCAGTGGTTCTCAATCAGGGCTGCCAAGCATTTTCTAGGTGTTCTACTTTCTACTCCAGTAGGTAGCATTGTGCGTACTTATTCTATTTGCTTCCACAACCTTTGCAAAGCTGGACTTTCTACCTTAGTACACAAACAACCAAAGCATCAAAATAAACTGGAAAACACAATCATGAATTGCCAGTTGCAGGAGTAGATAGCTCACGAGCCATAGGTGAGACAAATCGTTTCATTGATAAATTACTACGTTTTGTTTTTGTGCGTAAGAATGTGTGCAGTTTACGATTAGGTGCTGTGTTACATAACCATCTGATACATTGAAATTTGCTGCATTTCTGACCAAACAGTGGCCAAAATGTATCTTCAAATAATCCCAAAAACGCTGGGAAACGATGGGTCCGCAATTTTTTGGGGGAAGTAACAGGGGTCCACCATAAAAAAATGTTGAGAACCACTGATCAACGCACTTCATTTCGTAGCCATAACATCAAACCTCAGAGAAACACAACTGCCTTTCTAGAAAATACAGTTAATAAAAACATGCCACAATTCCTGTAGAATTAAAACCGCCAGGTTTGCAGCAGCAGCTAATTCGTAATGAAAATACTCCCATTTCGCTGGAAAGCGAAAATGCCACGTGTAGTAACTGCTCTTGAGAACCGTAAAAATGGCGCCAGATCTGCAGTACAGACTGTCGCAGTCTGTGACTAGCCGCATGCTCGAAAAACGTGGCGTTGGCTTTCAGCTGACGTTTGAACGCACGGCTCAGATTGAACGAATAACGATAACAAAAATGCTGAGAAGTTCGACATGACTCTCACACGCAACAATCAGTTAAGAACAACCAGGTGTAAGGTGAAACCCGCAACTTTCCGAAAACGGACGCGCACACCTAGGCAAGCAGAACTAACCTTCAACAGAAAGAACATGCTTACTGATGACTCCTTAGCTCTCAACCTTTCCTACCAAAATTATGAAAAAACAATATTAACTAACTGCCAAGTACTCCGTCTCCTCGAATACAACGTAAGACCAATCAAGTTACTGGAGCTAAGATTATTTTCGGAATGTTGCGTGGAAGCTGAGAATGACAAGTTGGCGTTAAATTTCGTAAGCGGTAGTCAGACCGTGTTCAGCCTGATGAAGGGTGGTTTTGATAGCGCCGACCGATTCACTGCACCACCGATCAACATCGTTTTATCAGCCGCGAGCAGTACGCAAGGATAAACACAAAACAACTCGAGCTGACTTCGCATCACGTCGCGTCTATTTATAACAAAAAAAGCGAGGGTCAGGTCAACATTCGAAACAATGCCATTCAGCGTCACAATAAAGCTGGAAAAGCGTTTGAGTCTACTCGAACTAAGGCGGTGATAGCAAGGTGAGCAGTGCGTACAGTATTGAGCCAATGTCTCCAATATGGCGTTGGAATGTTCCAGAAAAGCAACACGTTTAGCAGACAAGTGTCCACGGATGGGCAGACACGGGTGACGGTAGCTTAGGATCGCGAGTTACCGAAAAAGATTCGCACGCAAGCTGCAGTTCCGCACAAGCGCATTAGTCGCTTGTACCGCTTGGTTATGCACAGCAGTCTCTCAAGCCTGCTTGTTGCAAACAATAAACAATATCGACTATGATCAATGTCGGAGAGCTATGACCGGGCGGCTAACAATTCGCGTCAAGACAGCGGGAATTTTGAACCGGCTCGATTTGCAACTCGGTATTTTACTAACAGTAACAAGCTATCTTGAGGGCTTTTGACCTCTCGTAGACTGTCAACCCTACGAGTAGGTCATGCCTTTCCAATTCTACAAAACTGATTGTTGAGCACTCAGTGAAGAACCTGTGTCAAGACAAAAACAGCCATTCAGGGAACGCGGAAATGCCAATAGCGAGCAGTGCCTGCCTTGTTGCAATCTTTTATTTTATGACCGAGCCGTTATTGATCAGAGGCAGTAGATGCAACCATACCTCCGCAATCTGACAAAATCGATCCCGTACCAGTCCACGTGAAATGTAGCATGCCAACGTCTATGGCACTATTGATCGGTACAGGGAGTTCTGCCCATAGCTAAATCTACTTGATGCAGTTTATCTCACGACACTACTACGGGGTGTAAGATGCAAATAGACCTTTTACGCTGGTGGCTGTTTTTTAAGGAGTTTAAACCAAGCAGTTTCCAACCTCCTCGCTTTCCATCGACCTTGATCTAAAGACAATTCTGCAGGCACAACATCGATTTCCCTTTCAGTTTCTTCAAGTTCGTTATTACGCTTTCAAAAGCTTCTGTATTTTGTTCAGTTTTGCTTTAGCTATTGCTTTTTCAGCTTGTGAAAACTAAGAAAAGGTGCGCAACAGATAAAAACTAAGGTAAACCTTACAAGACATACCTTTACCTTAAACGGTTATCTCAACTATACATCTATTTTAAGGTCGGTAGTCGGTATCAGCCTAATAGTCCACGGAAGCTGCAGCTAATACGAGCGTCTGGCCAGACCATTGTAACACGACTGAGCGTATGAGCGCTGAGCACATACCAACGGGAACCGCGTTAGCGCAGAAACGTTGCTCACCCCAGTCAACAGAAACACGATCGCAGTCTTTCACACACGGACGAACCATCGCACGTTACGGCCGGCCGAACGCGAGAAAGGAAGTGAGAAACAAACAAGAGCGGGAGCTGACTGTTTTAAAGACGAAGTACCGCGTCCGATACGAAGTCGGATTTCGCTTATCGCCTGCGGTCACCATCAGGATTCACAAACGTTTGCGCGCTGACGATTTAACAACGACGCCCTTCGCTTGTCAAAAGAATTGTGCTGGACAACTCTGGCGAAACCGAGCGATTCGCGCCAACACTTGCAATATTATACTCGCAGTAACTGCAATATCATTGCAAACACCGGTTGAGCCAAACGCTTAGCGGAGAAAAGGCTATCAGTTTCGGATGGGACGGCAGAGAAACACTTGTGAAAGCTTCCACGTGAAACGACGCCGACCACGGCAAGATGTATGGGAACTTGATACAGTGACATTTGCAACTGGATAGAGCAACTGAATCTTCACAGCCTGTGTTTTATCAGTAGGCTAATCAGCTCATTTCAACTCGGTAAAGATAGGCTTTTCTATCAAACAGTACACCATCTACATAAGCGAATGCGTCCTGCTGCCACGCTCTACGGCGCATGTTGTTGAGTAACAACAAAACTATGTAAGTGGAAATCCTGATCATTTCGCCTAAGAGAAGCGCAAAAACTACCACCAATAGCAAGGGGAGTAACAACTACTGTATGTACACAAACCACAATTTTTCCACAATCAATTTTCGCTTAAAACTTCAAAATATTTTATACCTAACTACTTTTTAACTACATGTTGCCATGCTCATGTTGGGCGGTATGAACGCATACATCATACATTCTTTAAAGAATGAGTCATATGCATTCTACCAACTCACAGGCTTTCACGTGCCTAATCAATAGAATAAAACATTTTTATTTGCTATTTTTTGCCAGCAGTAAGCTGGATTTCAGCCTAAAACTAAGCCACATCCACGTGTCGCTTACGCTGCACTTCGGTTGGACATTCGTGAAAGGATGACTGGTATTACTGGGGTAAGTTCAACATACATCTTACTAAGGATCATTTAAGCCGAAAACTGCTAGAAAACAAGAGAACAATGGATTTAAGCATTTTTGCTGACATTCACAGATCACGGCGCAAAATAGACTTCGAATAAGAAATCTTCTGTCGAACCAGGCAACGTACTCACAATTAAGTTACCTCGCATGAGAGCAAAACGGTCACGTAAGAAGATATTGGACAACTTCCTGACGTTCGTAACGCAGATAGCTCGAGGCATTCGCCGAATAACAGCAACCCGCATTGGTGGGAAGGATCACGTCGAACGTGGATTAGACCAGCAAGTGCATCGCACATTGATTGGCAGGGCTAACTGTCGCCGATACGAGGACGGTCACAATACCTGCCTGGTATTTATATCCTCGGAAACAATTAGTCAGAAATAAGGTAGTTTTTTCAACACGCCTGTCATTTTAGCATGCAGTAGTGCAGTATGGATGTGCTTGGCCGTGTTGACCCAAAATAAATCAAAACCAGGGTGTTGCCTAAACCAAACTCGCGATGCAGTGATCAAACATCTGCAGCAGTACCTGACTGATCAGCAGATAAACACAGGATCTGACGATTCTCCACCGCAGTTCTTGACGTATACCTCGAAACTACAGTAGCAATCAATCCGCTAGCTGTCACGGGTCCACGCGCAGTAGGCGATGCTCCATTTGAACTTGTTTTTGCGCTGACTTCACAAGAATGATATTTCAGATTCTTAAAAACGCGTTCTAGATTTCATTTTCACTAATCTGCTTGACGTGAAGACTTAAAGAAGCTATGAAAACCTCAGTAATACAACAACGGTTAACTTCAGTTGTAGACAAGTAGCGGCAGTTGTTCGTGAGGTTTGAAATCAAGAGATCGGCTTCACTATTATCTTCTCCGTGCTTGAATGGCAGTGGTCTGGCAAAGAGGGACAAAAGGCTTTTGTTTGTTTTAAGGGCGGCTACACGCTCAAGATGACGTCACTCTTTTGAGTTTCTGTGCCACAAGCGTGGCTACCTTTTGCTTTTCTGCTGATCTACAAGACAGCCGCGCTTAACTCAATGTCGGTGATAGGCTATCGAAAAGAGCAGTTTTGGGCAAACGCCAAGAACTGACTCGCCTGCGTACGCCTATAATGAATGAAAGTTACTGGCTATGAAGAAACACGTGCTTAACAATGTCACAAACTTTCGTGCTGATACCTCTGGTCACCATTTGTTCCTCTCATCGAAACGAACGGCAACGAAAATTCTAGAAACATGCTGTTTCAAATACTAACGTTGCAAAGAAATTACCAAAGACTTCTGTTTCAGGCGGAAAACAAGTATGTATTCTTGTTGAAACCAAAGCGTTTCACGCAAAAAATCCGTATCAACTTACCGCAATTCAAGTTTTCAGAGCGCACGATCGAGCACCAAAGCTCCTGATGCTGAATACGAAAATACAGTGTAGCACATGACCAACATTGTTACGCTACATGCAGCACACACCCAGCAACGCCGGTTAATATTCTGCAGTAGCGCGCGGACGAATTGACTGCTGAGTTAGTTCCGTGCGTAGAACAAAGCTTGGCGGCATCATTATTTGCATCGCAGGCAAAATGCATGGCCCTGACATGGTTTCATAACTCTGAGCAAGGGTTAGGTCGAAGGTTACTGCACTGCATCGACGATAATGTTTAATGTCGAGCATGAGGCCCACTACGTGCAACGCTGACCTCGGTTATTTTTACACAAGAGTTTAATCCTACCCAATTTTCGACCTTCACCAGCTTTAGTACTCGACATTCTTTTTAAAACCGTTAAAAACACATGATCTACGTATGAACCATGAAAAAGACCACAACTTTAGATGTTCGCGTATATGCTTAGTACAAAATGTCAGCAAATGGAACGACACCTCGGCTTTACAGAGTAAGAGCAGCGCATATCAGCCATGATCTAAGCCTCCAACTCCGTATTTACGATGGCTCGAAGGCAACGAAGCCGTAATAAAATCGCTGCGTAATCGGATTCCGCACCGCGCAGACCTTTCGCCCATCACGTGACCGCTTAAAAGTCTGGCGATACGAATATCAGAAGGTCGACGGGGAGCAGCGCGATAGTGAGACTACATCCACAATCGCCATGTTGTTCAGTGCCTTGGTATACATGACGAGGTGAAGACCCGTTTGAACGGGAAAGCACAGCACTGAATCATTTCGAGCGAAAGGTCACTTTCAGTGCGTGGATTTTTTTTCGCGAAGACGTTATCTTCAATTGGCGAAGCACTTGCACTTGCTGACATTATCGTTTCTCCACAACCATATAGGGAAACCGCACGAACCTGTAGTAGCTAATTAAGCTCGGAACCATTGGTGAAGCACATATTAAACTAATAAGCAATGGTCTCTACAGAAATGTGACATGGAGATGGAAGGCGGCTAATGGGCCAGGCTTGATACATGATTTACGTTTCACTATATCACTGGAAGACTTGAAAATCCGCAGAAAGGGAAGTTTTGATCGCCTTTGTAAGTGCAGCTAGTTTTGGCTGTTTTTGTACAAGCGTGTAGCGATACTACTACGCAACCTCGTTATAGCACCATCCCCGACAGTAATGATGTTGTAACGGCAAACTCCTGTCAAAGAAAGGCAACCAACTAGCCACAACTACGACGTGCTAAGCAGCGTCACTATCCAGCAATGTAACTGCAGGGCTTGTAATAAGCAGAAGGTACAGTCGCAGGTACGGCATGGTAATGGCCGTTTCGAATGATGCGGGGAGACCTTAGTCAGTTACTATTGAGCAACGTTGCCCTTCGCACACATCGGTTCATGAAACTGACATCGCAAACAAGCTGCTCTGTGGCAATCACGGCCGCACAATCACGCGCGCGCACGAATTCCATTCTCGAGTTGTTCGCATGTCGTCGTAAGTCGTAATCGCAGCGCATAATGACTGACGTGCCCTGCGTCACAAACCAGCCGCATGAACAGGTTCAGACAAGTGCCGTTGGTCTTGACGAATCATCGGGACGGACGTTTGCCGAGCGGCGGTGTAATATTTGTTTGCAGCACAAGATCGATACAAGATTTTCGCACTGACTTGTGGGCGTGATTGTCTGTTGCGTTCAGTAGATGGTTATATGTTGCATTGCTTGAATTTATGCGCAGCTTTTTAACTGGAACAAAGCGTCAACCGGTGGCTGCTGAATCTCAAAGCTGATTGTCAGGGGACCGCAGTTAACAACCGTAACTCCCACCGATACACAGTGTAACTATACACACTACGGCGGAACCAATCTGTACCAAGCGCGCACACCCAAAGATGCTGATAACGCGCAAGGTAAACGAGGAAACCCACTATAAGAATTACAAGCATGGTAAACTGTATAGTCTGTAACGAGTTACCGACATTTCTCAGAAGAGATGTTAACTTCATACTTGAACGTAAACTATGCGCTCGGGATTCCTTTTTTATGATTATTTTTTATTTTATTCCTCATGGGAGTGAAGCGTTGGGTTCGCAGCAGTCAAATCGACGGCGGATGATCAACTCCAAAAAATTTTGTTGGACAACATGCTTGCTGCGGTTTCGGAAAGATTACCTTGGTTTTCATTACCTGCATCGCAACAGGTGAGCATCCTTATGCGAAAACAATTTTCGAAGTTCAGGCTATTTCGCAAACATTAAAATTGGCAGAATGCAAACAGTTGTAAGCTCAGACATTTAACAGAACTGCATTTCCACTCAATCCCTGAATTGGGTACCAACAGTTCTAAACCACACAAACATTTCTTCAGGATTTACAAAAAGATCAGAACAAATCCACTGCAGATATGTATTCCTCAGCAGTCTGTTGACATCTGAGCAATGTTCCCTCTAAGGTGCGCAAATGCGCAGTTGCACCCCAGACCATTTGCGCAGTGAAATCTCATTCTCGCGCACTTGCAACACCTTAAATTTAATGTCGTACATATTTATTGCTCAGCCCTTTTACCGCTTGAAACGCTTCATTGGTTGTGTGTCTGCATGGTTGCGCAATTGCACGTTCACTACAATAAACATATGCTCAAGAGTAAAATTTTCTTACAGGGAACACTGCATCTGAGCAAGAAAAGCAATTTATGCTTGTCAAGTGGCAGGCAATCACTTGCGAGACCAACGGGGTGCGGCGCGGCCTTGAATTTCCAAAAACACTAAGCAGTAACAGGACTTGTTTAACCTGCTTAGAGTACGCGCTATTCTGATGTAACCGTCACCGATAAGTAACGCAAAGCAAACACACCGTAAATGGTTGTACGTTTAAATATATGTTAACCCTGCGTCGATGAATCACAGGAAGGCCACTGATGCGACACTGACCTGCTGCTTCGCTCTACATGGCGAAGCGACAGGTCACGTACAACAATTCTGCCCTGAACTACACCAGTGGGAGCTTTTCTTGCAGTAACAACGGAAAACAAATGAGCTTTTTTCGGGAGTTAGCAGTTTTAATTCATTTTCACAAGGTCTTACTAAAAATGCCCCCACCGTTCTCTGTTGCAGCATTTTACGTCAGAAAAAATACGAAAGCGACACGAAGTGTTGCTACCTAGAAAACCGGGTCTTATTGAAACAGATGGCCAGCGAATTTAATGTTGATTGCATATTTCAACAGTTATTCGCATTTGAAACTCCTCCATGAACCGAGTCAAACTTACACAGTCTACTCAATCTACTGCAGTGGTTCTTTACCTTTTTTCTACCACGCCTCCCTAAAGTAACTTTCTTTGTTTCAAGCCCCTCTGACTTTAAACAAGCTGTAGCAAATGTTTTCATTGGTAAATTATTGATCAAAATTTCTATGTTGTGAGGCGTGTAAGGGATCGCGCCCCACCTGGTCAAGAACCACTAATCTACTGACTAGCGACAAGCCACAGTACAGTTACAGCACTGCGCAAGCAAATGAACTTGTGTTTTTTCAACTACTTGACACACAAAATAATCATCACAGAATAACTACGCGTCGCTTTGTATCGGTACTTATGCACGAAGCACTTATGCAAGAACAAACACCGACATACATTACCGTGTACATCACATTTGACAAAACTTCCAATTTGTCCTGGTACTCTCTTTATCAGATATAGTCGCTGTCAGCCTCTATCATATCCCCTCACTAATACATCAAGTACACTTCCTTTTCAAAAAAAACTCAGTGAAATAATGTACCCATATTCTGCGTAGCAACAGCGCTAAACTTACTACTGGGATTTTCACAACCGCCTGCCCACTTGCAATTGAGGGCTATCCGAAAGTTGCCGCATCAGCGCATCTGTAACCCAAAAGCTTGAGGATCATAAGCAAAGCGAATGTGCTGTACTGAAGTGCAGTCCACGCGACAGTGCACAGCTAGCTGGCAAACCCATACGTAAGCGCACGGACAATGCGTGTTTTAAACTCTGGTGCAAACCTTTAGCCGACGGTTGACCAAACGAAGGACGAACAGCAGGCGCTTCTGTGTGAATCAGTCAGGCGTCGTGCGCATTTGCCGAAATTTCTCTGACAAAGGAGGTGGCGAGGCGGGTCGTGCCAAAATTGCCTGGGCCGCGTCGTTACCCTATCCGCGCTGTTTCCGAAATGACACGTCGCATCACCGAGCTGCGCCGCACACATAACGCTCCGACTACAGGCACAGCCACCCTCGCACCTAGACAATATTTAGAGAAGCACAACAGTTTGAAAGCATTCGGGCGCGTTTACTACGGAACGTTCTCTTTTGCCGTAATGCGCCTAGGCCAGTGGTTCTCAAAGTGGTCGATATCGACCCCTAGGGGTCAATTGGACTATCCAAGGGGTCGATAAATAGTCACTGGGTCAAATGGGGGTCACTGAATGGCCCCTAAGTTCTAAGCATATTTTCGGCTTGTGTATTATTTTATCATGCATTTCAAGTAAAAAGTACTCAAATTTATTTCGACACGTACTTTTCTTGTATTGGCAGCTGTTGGGCTAGGCCAAGGGGTCTACAGAAAATTGTATACTTGAATTGGGGGTCAATGTGCAGAAAAGTTTGAGAACCAGTGGCCTAGGCCTTACCAATCATTTTCGATGCTTCGCGAACAGTATGTTATCTAATGAATTACCTACGCCATACAGTTATGAGCATGATGCAGTTCGCTTACCAACAGGTTGGCAAAATCGAAACACCTTGTTCTTTATCGATGTTATGCAAACTACCAGCAACACAACTGCAGCAACAACATCGCTCTTCGAGTTTCAACTGCTCCTTGACCGAAATATAATTATTATGCAACAGTCACTGCACTATCTCCAGAAAATCTGGATCCGCTTGTTTGCACCAACGTTACACAATCGAAAAACACTATCAAAAATATACGAAAATAAGTGACAATTGTTACATTCCACGCAGTCAAGAAGTACTTCGAGAATTTCTTCACTCAAGCATCCTTTGGAATCAGGCATTCGCTTTAATTCAAACTTGCTTCGTTAGGTTATGGTGGCAATTTAGCTTGAAGGCCCACATACTTACCCACACAAAAAATATTTGGCAGTTCGGTGCGACAGTGGTTTGCTTTCCGTTGCTTTCTTTACGCGTTTCTCAGTGAGACGAAACCGCAGCCTGATAAACCGATTCTTTTCGCGGCCGCCAAAAACACGAACTCGTGCGGTGCGCTTCATGTAAATATAGACGCGCATTAACGGGCCCACGTCATCGCCCTGCAATAAAAGGCGGCCCGGAGCTGACTAATCGATTTTCCATCAGGCGATCGCGGAAAGCTAATGATTAGCTGGGAAACGCGATGTCGGCAAGCGGGGCAAAGCCGCAGGTTGCTAGCTGTTGCGCTCGTGTAAGTAAAAACCAAGCTACGGTGGTGCAGGTCACGATCGCAAAGAATGAGCAACAGCCTACGCTGGCCGGTTCTGCGTTACAGCGATACGTGCAACGAAGGCAGCAACCTGAAATAAACAGTCGACTGGGAAGTGTAGCAACTGTGAAATGGCGCGACACGATGGCGGGTGCATGGCGAAGTTAACAGCATGCAAACAGAAACCCCGTAGGCTAAGCAACGTATTACCAAATCACGTGCGCAGCTGGAGCAAAGCAACTGATATAATCAGAAACAAACAGCACGGCGAATGAAAGTCAACACGCCAACTCACGACTAATTGTGTCGCTTGCAACACCAGACCAACCAACAAAAAAGCACAATACTTTTCTTGCAACCAAACCACAGTACCCACTTACACGCACACATTTATACATTTTATTTTTCACGAGTGGGTGCAGAGAAAAGCGTAGCAGCGGGCCAAGTCGTGACTTGGCAACGGACAAGAAACTTGCCAAGTTTTGGTCACACCAAATACGCTTCATCATATTCACCAACCTGACAATATTTCGCTCAGCTGCTTGAGAAGCATTTCTGCCTTCTTATGCCTGGCACGAGACGACCAAAAAAATGGCAAAACTCATTTCTGTTTCCAATAGTTTATTCCTATAGGTCAATCCTCGCGTGAATGCAGGCAGAAAGCGGAAATTTTTTCCGCATACAATGATCAAATGCCAACTGCCGAATTTTTTGCCCTGCGGTATAACCAGTGACAAAAGTGGTGCCGTAATTTGCGTTTCAAAGAGTGTGCGCCAACAAGCAGACTCCCACACGGGCAACAGGTTGTCTTCACTATGGTCGAGTGCGGAAATTCCTCTTAACGAGAAAGCAGAAGAAACGCCGTGCTCTTGGCTGCTTCATAGTCATGTTGACACACGCGGTATCAGCTGCTTCTGTTTGTTGAAAATCAGTAAATGCGAAAGCGAATACATCTGTTGCCTTTCGTGGTTTTGCCAACGGTGGATGAAAAACAATGTTTGACGACGGCAGAGCGGTGCTTTGAATGGCTACATCGCATGGTTTGACCAAACCTTGTACAGTAACAATGCGACCAAACTAAATAAAATCTGGATTTTTTTTCTTTAGGTGCACAAGGACCACAAGCCAGGACGCAGGGATAGCATGTTCAGGAACCATATCTTAGTAATTCATAAGCAATTGCGATGTGCAAAAAGCAATGCCCAGTTTCGCTAAAATAGAAGGCGATTCAGCACGGAAACTGCTGTAGGAGAATAAGTTTACCCTACTACTAAGCAGTACTAGTATTGCGTGGTAAATCCACTATCGCTACTATGTTTTGGTGTTCGTGATTCGTCATAAAATAATTCTACAAGATGCAGCCGGTCGCTCAGAAGACCAAACCCTCACATGTTTCAGCGAAGCATTTCCACTTTTATGCTGGACTTACTTTCTATACTTGGGCAAAACTGGCCTTCAGTTACTTTTTTAATGATCCACAGTCTAGGCCAGCAAACTTTAACCCCAATTTCTGCACTACCTGATAGCTTGCACTTATAAGCATGTTCGTGCCCTTTGGCAAAGTCAATTAAGCGAAATCAGTAGAACAAGGCAGCGGAAGGTCGATAACGGCGCCATTCCAGCTGTCGAGCAACGAGAACGTTGCCTGAGCACGACGCTCGCAAACAGGACGCGCTGATCGATCGTTGCGAAGTGACTAGTAACCAGCGACACAAAGAACGCCAAGAGCCCTTGCCAGGGTTTGTTGATGAAGACGCTGTCCGACACCTCACCTCGGGAAGTTTTAACAGGATGCCCCCGAGCGGTGATTTCTATCTCAACAAAAAAGGTGCATTTTGACGAAGTCGCAATGAAAATTCATTACAATGAAAGGGTCAACAGAAAGGAAATGCATATCAACAACTCAGCTGATTTAAAGTTGTGGAAAATATACAGGGGATTGTCAACTGTTGTTGATGGAAATTTTAAGCCTTGCTAGAAACCCCGTCGTCTTCAACAAAGAGTGCCACTAAAAACGGAGAATATTAAAAATTTGAAAATTAAAAATTTGCTGATCGATTTCTTGCTTACACCCATCGTGGAAAGTACACACTTAAAAACTGATAAGTTTTACCCGCACATCGGCACTACTGGTAATTAACCCAGCCTGACTATGTCATGACAAGCAAAGTACTACTGGCAATGCCGAATTAAGCCGTAACACTACGAGATTCCCGTTTGCTGAGCGAAAATACAAAGTTCGCGATAAGCATCTTCCACTTTCGGTTACTGCTGATATATGACAGTCTCCCTACGCATTTTTTGTTCGTAGGGACCTATGTTTCAGGATGCAGCCAAAGGAGTCAAAAAAAGCTTAAAAACAAGCTATACTTCCAGCAACTTAAATACCAGCGCTGATACTTGCTAACCTCGCTAACAAGGCAACAACCACCCTGGAAACTAAGAGACTTCCGCAAATAATTTCAGTAACACCAAAACTAACGTACTTCGATGACGAGAGTCATAACACGCGCGAGAGGATGTGATGTCTAATTGGATAATTCTACAGCGCATTCAGGCGAATGGAATGTGTTTAGCGACCTGGGCAGCAGCCGCAGTTTGGTTCCTTTATTTTTCAGACTCGGTACTTGTTTTTTCGAGAAACTTCGAGCACTCACAGTAGATAACCACTACTTTGCTTTTATACCAAAAAATACCAATTTTGAATCCCAGCCGGATTTCAATCAATTAAATCAAGCCCAAAGACAATGGCTCAACCATTCAAGCGGAAATTTTTAAATCGTAACTTCTGAGTGAGGCACAAAGTTGATAGTGCAACATCGTTGCAGTGCAACGTTTACACGCAAAACAGGATGAACAATAAACAAGAGAACTAGGGCGAAGACGAGTATTTCAACCTGAACCATCACTTTTAATTGTGCCACTTGGCGCGCAAGCTTTGTCCTTTTTGGTTGTTGGCGACTGCTCGGCAGAAACGTTCACAGAAGGTGGTGCATTGAAACCTGTGCTGTGTCACTGGATTGCTCCTCGTGCGGACATGAGACTTCATCCCACTCACCTTGATGACACGTGGCACTTTCACAATCATGAACCCAACTCAAGAAGCATCAAATTAATCACTTTCAACTTAGTTCAAGGTTATGGCGTAAGAAGCCAGGTTTTCAAGTTGCAAGCAACAATAAGCTTTTCAAATTTAATGGATTAAAATACTTGCCAGTGTATTGCAGTTACAGTCAAGACTTTTCAACAGCGCATAACACATTCTGCTTTTTTGCAATATCTGCCTCTGTTTGGGAAACAAAGCTTTTCCTGTCACAGCAATACCGCACCAAAAAAGCAAGTGCTACAATTTTATACACGATTGTTGCTAAACATTTTCTGTTTTTGGGAAAACCGTGAGAATGGCGGGTCAAAATACCTAACGGCTTCACTTCGAAACAACACAAATTCTTTTAAGTGCTGCTCTTGACATCTGCTACCGAGAAACGTGACAAAGCTGAACTGAAGTAGCTGCGCATGCGAGCACAGCACTGCTAATGTAAAATGGCGGATTGCGCAGGCATTTCTGAGCTTCTGTAAAGGTCATGACTTACTCAACCGCGTGCAGTTCACGGTTTACTGAATGCGAAGACTTGATTCGTTGACTTGAATATTAAACGCTATATTCAGCTGCACAAAAATCCAATTCATTTAACTTGACCATATAGCTACGGCGTATAAGCACGGCAAACTTTCTGCATCAGGACACGCAATGGTATCAGCAGATATTCTGCAACGAACTGTTTCGCGATCCTGAGCAAACCATAGCAGGCTGGGCGCGCGTAACTGTCATTCGGCTCTCCATCAGCAGGCCTTCGGACCGGTTAGTCGGGCACAAAAATGACCTTC
>Ga0210059_1006258_pt1 | contig 19131 bp, 12 predicted proteins | sample Ectturendosymbi2_FD_188042 | JGI IMG/M metagenome (GOLD analysis project Ga0210059, IMG submission 188042) | Ecteinascidia turbinata endosymbiont from Florida, USA - Sample 2 (SPAdes) (version 2) | ecosystem: Host-associated > Tunicates > Ascidians > Unclassified | place: Key West, Florida... | reverse complement strand
CAGTGGTACCATTTTGTGCACTCTCCATCACACTGCAGGGCCTCCTGTTTTTTGGAGACAGTGTCCTGACACACTCCACATTTATTCATCCTGGATGCCCCCAGCGGCCTTTCAGGCAAGTAGCTTTAGCTAAAATCTACATTATAGTAAGCCTACAATATTTCTGAAACTTATTCAAATAGAATCCTACAATATTTCTGAAAACTTATTCAAATAGAATTCTGTCATTACCACATTCTGTCATTACCCAAATAGAATTCTGTCATTACCACAATTCTGTCATTACCATTTTAATGAAGTAGCAAATTACCCCATAAAGAAGATGTTCTGGGACAGTTTGAGCTTTTGTGGAGCAGGTTCACTTATGCCAATTGAGGGTATGATGATATCAGACAAATACATTAACTTAATTTAAAGAAAGTCGTTCCAGGTACGAGAAGAGCATTTCATGAACCCTGATGGTGGAGGAATTTTCCAATTTCCAACAGGATATTTATTGATATTAATTGTCCCGTGTCTTTCGTCTAGGAAAGTGAAGACGATTTTCAGGAAATACAAATTAAATGTGTTGGATAGGCTTTCGATGAAAGGTAGATATTAGGGGAGGCAAACGTGGTGGCCATTTCGGCCCGATGCCGTAGGGTCCCTTTTGAGAGTTCTTGCATTTTGTTAAAAAAATTTGAACCACTCTGGTCTCTGGAGCCACATTGACATTTGGTATGCTTTATTTATAATACGCATCTATACGTCTTTGTTTTGTAACAGTCAAAGTTTGCAAATATCTAGCCCTGCCTATTTTAATTTACTGGGACTGACAATGCTGTGGTAATGACAGAATCGATTTTTATTATACATCAATGTGTACTGACTGCTGAATATGAAGCTACTGACTCAATAGAGTCAGATTTAAGTGTTTCCTGGTAGTGGTAGGATGTGTTTAGTAGATATTAAATTTCCTCAAGTTTAAATAAAAGTTGTTGCAGATCGTTTCTAATACTTTTTTTATTAATGTGATGTTTGCGTATAGTTTTATTTGACGTTAGAACCATAGGAATTCTTGAAATAAGAACTGTGTAATTGTTTAAACGATTATTCTTGGTGATTCTAGGAGTTTGCCATAAATCATTTCATGTTTTTAGGGTTACGAATCTTCAAGCTTAATGGTTGGTAGATGTAGTCAAGACATCAAGCCCTAAGCTTTTTGAGCAACCGCCGCTGAAATGCTGTTGTGAAATTATGCACGTTGGCTTCCTGTGCCGGTAACTTCGTTCTACATGATTGCATTGAGTCTTGGCATCAAGTGCTGAATTTCTGATGGGAGCAAGTCAAAGTTCTTCTGCTACAAACCAGAATACTCCAGCTCCATACCATGGCACTGGGGCAAGTCACGTTTCATCTTCAAATGACACCTGCAATATTGAGATTGATTGCGACAAGGTCAAATTGAAGTTTTTTCATGATTATTACCTTGGTGAACTTGTTACCAAAATCTCTGGCTATGGCACGCTTTCCAAGATTGAAGCAAGTTGCGGAAAAATTTATGTTGAAGTTAACAAGGTAAGGCATGCATCGTCACTGAGCTGTTCTGTTCTTACCGTTTTCATTCCATGATATTTTATAATCTCAAACACGATTGCAACCAATTTGTTTTCTCAGATAAGACAGATTAATTTCACGGTACTGAGTCCAGTGCGCAAGACATATATTCTTCAAAACAACGAACGTCGGGCCATTGCAAAAAAAACAGATGTTATCTGGTCAGGTGCCCCATAAACGAGATGTAATCAATAAAATGTCCATCATAAAAGGTTGTGCCAACAGCAAGACATGCTGTCGTGGTCCGATGTGCAGGTTGCGGGATTAATGACCAAATTTTGAAGTTCTCTTATTTCTTTTATCGGGGCACAAATGGCTACTTAAGTGTCATGGACCGCAAGGTTCCAGACAAAGAGAAGAAAAACCCAACTTAAAGAAATCCTCTTCAGGTTGCCAATAACTCTTTCCTGATCCACGCACACCATGTCAAAGACAGTCTAATGAAGTGGTTCTTGACCTTTTCTTTACCATGCCTCCCTTAAGTACTTGCCCTTTGTTTCAAGCCCCCTTGGCTATAAGTTGAAAAAGCAAATGTATTGTTTGGTAAATTTATTTATCAAATTTTCAGTGTTGTACAGCGCTTAAGGGCTTGCGCTCCCCTGGAAGTTTCTTGACGCCCCACTGGGGGGTGCGCCCCCCGGTTAAGAACTACTGGAATGGTTCTTGAATCGCTTTACAGCAAACGGGGAACCACCATAGCCCGAGTTTCTCTTCTGTCATAATGCAGATCTCAAGGGATTATGAGCTGTTCCTTTTGGAGTTTGCCTTCACGTGAAAATTCATCTGCTTTTGCAACTGTTAGTGCAAATCTCTGTTGAAAGAAAGTGTTCATGCTGCGCAGCGCTTTGTTGCAGGGGGAGTCTTACGTTGCAATTTAGTTCAGGACCACTATAATGCTGGCCAATCACACCTTTCCACACCATTGCGTCATTCGAAGTGTGTGCATTGAAGTCCAACAACAAAACAAGTTCTAGCTTTGCAGCCAGCTGTTTGAGGAAATCTCCAACCTGGTCTTCCATCCCTTTGCAACGATTCAAGCTTGCACTTATCATTTAGCAATAATAGCAAAGCCACAGCAGTGACCACACATCAAGCGAATCAGTCGCAATAATTTATTTGCACAAGGAAACTAGTTTCGTGTTCGACACATCTTCAGTCCTTATTCAAATAGAATGATTCGCTTGAGTCCTTATTCAAATAGAAGTCCTTATTCAAATAGAATGATTCGTTTATTCAAATAGAATGATTCGCTGATTCAAATAGAATGATTCGCTCGATTCGCAAATACAATGATTCGCTTGAAGCGACTGATTCGCTTGATGTGTGGTCACTGCTGTGGCTTTGTTATTATTGCTATTTATACCAAATGATAACTTTTTCTACCAAATGTTGATTTTTAGAGATTGGAATGTTTAGTTGATTGATAATTTTATGAAAGTGCCACAGCTGAACAGAAAGTATCCAAGTGGAGCAGCAAAAAGAAGAAAAAAGTAAGAAAGCATTAAGGCTAATGAAAAATGTGAAGGTCTCCTGGACAGATTTGTTGTTGCAAGTGGTACTGATGAGCCTACAGAGGAGACTGCAGCTTCAAGCACTCAAGTTGTTAATAGTGGCTATGTTTGTCTAGTGCATAATCAGATGTGCCATACACAAAAACTCACGTTTTGTAAAAATGAAGTTGATTAATACATGCTTTAGAACATTTATATTTTCATCCAAGGATTTCTTTTTCATGTGTCTGAAATGAAAAGGTTAGACAAATTTCTCATTTCCTGTGATGTTGTACCTTAGGAAACATTTCCATCAGAAAATAAGACAACATGCAGTTGTTATAGCGGTGACCATATTACATCTTTTATTTTATAGAACATTTTCTTTTTAGTTTACAACGAAATTTTGTGTTCTTGCTGTTGTGCTGCAAAGACTGCTAATAAGCAAGGCTACATTCATTCTTCTTATCAGGTAGCAGAAATGGTATTCTTTGAGTATTATGGGTAGTGATTTTTTCTACAGATATTTCAGGTATTTTAGGTGGTTTGAATTTAGCTCATGCTTGAAGTCACAGGTTATTTGAAGCTTGATTAGTAAGTGGTTGCTTTAAGGTAAACTTGCTAGATGATGTTAAATTTTTTTTCCAGCTCTTAGCCAGTACAACTTCAACTGTTTTTTCTTAGCACAGATTTAATTAAAATTGTGTAGGCTGCTTGCCAGAAATGTTTGCATTAAGGTATATGCTGGATTATTTCCTACTTTTGCACATTTTTCAAACAACTAGTGTCAATGCAAGATGAGGGAAGCATTTGACTCATCCAGCCTCAAAGCATTCCAAAACAAGTCTCAGGTTAGATGCTTTTGTATGCCATGTTCTTGTAATGAAAAGGATGAAATTTAAAAAAAAATTAGTGTTTTGATTCTTCTTGGTTGTTGTTTATGTTTCCATGTTCCCATAAAGACATGAATGTGAACAAATTCGGGATACCAGCTGCCAAGCATTTTATCAAAGAGGGAAAGTGTGAAACGTTCAAAGGGTAAACGTTGTAGTTTATTGATGGTGAATGCAGGGAAATGGGGCGTGAAAATAAAGAAGTGGAGGCGATGCCAACTTGCTATTGCCTAACTTCTGCCAGTCTTGTCTTCCCACCTTTCAGTGTTTTCAAAGTTTTGTATCATGAACACCCATTTTGCATTTTCTCCTCCTGCAATGTCAGTCATGCCGTAGTCTCAGGAACGTATCCTTCGGTGGCCGTACCTTAGGCTTGATCAAAAGTGCTTATCACGGTTGACTCAGTATGATCACGTCATCAGAGGGCCCCCCAACCTTAAACCCACCACTGCATAAGGCCCATAGGCCTAACTTGAGACAAGCGACCAAAAATATTGTACTTCTATACTGATTTATTTTTATTATGAAAAATATCAAAACATTCAAATAAAAGTTGTTATCATAATTTATATTCTTACATAGTGTTGCCTGACAAAAATGTATATCTTACCCAAATAATAAACAACGTATTGCAACTGCAAACGACAATTACTTTTTAAAATGAAATGCATGTAATTTGGATTGTACAATTACTCATTTCATGCAAGTCATCTATCACTTGTGTTCGAAAAACACAATTCCATCGAAACATTAACATGTCCAGTCTTTTCCGGTTAAATTAAACAAAAATGCCCCTTTCTTCATCACATCTACATCGCGCAATCTGCCCTGACTCAGGCCCGTAACCAAGGGGAGCGCAGGGTGGCGAAGCCCCCCTTAGAAAAATGTTCGCCCCCCTGGAAGAATGTGTTGGACATCGTTTAAGATGTTTAAAACTATAATTGGACATAGCTCAATAAATTGGGCCCCTCTCAGAAAATTCTTCGCCCCTCCTGGTGTCCCTGGTTACGGGCCTGCCCTGACTTACTCTTAGTCATTGTGGCACGGAGGTATGAAAGGCTTCAATTTTCGGCCGATAAGACCTGATCATAGTTGCACAGGTTCCCCCACTTGCGCCAGCCTTAGACCTCCCAAATAAAAATCATTGCATCGTTTTTTTTCTGTATTTATTGAGCAACATAAACGCAAGAAAAACTGATGCCATTTAAAAACGAATAAGCAACATCAATATTGTTGTTTTTGTTAATAACAATCGCTCCTGTAACGACAAATGGCGGTCGGCGAACCACTGGACATTTTTTTCACAAAAATAAAAGGAAACAAGAACGAGCCCGCGCAGAGCAAACGGCGAAACAAAAGAGCAGGAGCAGTAAACGTTTCAACAGAGTCACAATGACGAACAACGACAACGGCCGCTTCAATAATATTAATAATAATTGTTATATAAAAAAAAACAAGAAAACACCAACGGGCCACCACGGGAGGGGTGAAAACGGACGAGTAACGTAGCTTTTTCTGTGGCAGGATGACGTCACGAAGCAAAATAACACTGAACAACGACGAAGACGGCGCCGCCGCTGCAAAAGGCGCGAGCGGGTTTTTCAGTACTTTCCCAAGACCAACGCTTTCTCCTCTTCTGTGAGGCCGCTTTTCAGTGTGCGACGAACTGCGAAAAGAAGAAACAACTTCGTGATCCTTGCGCGCTCGGTGGCGGGAAGCTCTATAACTACCGACAGTAGCAAAAAATTCGCAGTACTTTGCGATCAGATTCGCCTATCACCTCTGTGGTGTCTTCATGCCCTACAATTGTCATGCTCGCCTGACTAAGAAGTCGTGCAACAGGCAGACGTTTTCTGCTTTTGCAACATACAGCTTCACAGCAAAAGGTCAAGGCATAATATGACCAGCACTCGAATGAAGGTCAACGTAATTCTGTCTACCTTTCAAAGCTGACGCGCCGAGAGTTACAACGGTTGCGTAACAATTCCTCGTGTGTGACGCAAAAGGGAGAAAAAACATTTTCGGAACGAGTGCCCTGCGTTTGCCACACGCTGGACTTCTTGTTCACGCTCAAGTCTCACACCAGTGTCATACTCTAGCATTCGTTCTTTCCTCCTAACCCGCAGCTCGCGAGTACTTTCGCTGCAACGCACTTCTTATTTTAGTCACGCCAGCACTGTTGGACCCGTCTACAGGTGCCTATACCGCTGTTTGATCTCGTTTCTTCAAACTTACCATACCGCTGGTAATTACAATATACCGCTATAACCTTTCACTGGCTTCTTTTGAGCCCAGTGGCAACATACGGCTAATATTAGGAATGACTGAGAACTGCAACAGCTACTCAGATGAACAACTTGATGTCTAACTGGTCGGCACATTATTTGCGCCAAAAGACCCGCTTTTTGCCTATTAGTTACTTAAAAGATCAGCATAGCTCTAATACCGGACGAGCGAGAGAGCGATGAATTCGCAGCTTGGGGCTGAGATCGACAAGCCGAAGGTCGAAGGATCGAATCCAGCATCAGGGCTAAAGCTGGCATGTCCGCACGACGAGACGTCAGCTGAGACGCCTGGCATGGAACGGATTCGCGATCGTCCCAAGAAAAACCTAAACATCATCTCACAAAGACATTAAATCGCTTTCCGACAAACAAGCGTTGGTTTCGACTCGAGTCTTGCTCTTCGTCTGTTCGGCTTCTATTGACAGAAACTTACACATGGCTGGCCACTTCTCTGAAATTACCCTAGCAAGCTCAATTTATTTCTATCTTGATCAACTATAAAAATTACAAAATGCCTTAATCCTAACTTTCCACAACATGTCTCCTTAACAAAATCTCATCACCTTCGCAAAGAGAGCTGCTCAACGTTTCAAGGAAACTTCTCAGAAACTTTTCAGAGAAATTACGAAGTTCTTTTCGTACAAAAATCTGCCACCAACAACTTTTCAAGATTTTTCATCTCAAAAAAACGGTCAAAAACTTCCATTGGAGCAATGCAAGAAGAAGTTACTAAAGGACCATAGGAGCTTTGAACATACCAGAAAACGAAACACAAGCGGTTTTACGGAAGATCGCTCCACGGCAGGGACACGGCTTGGTACTTGCTTGGAAGATTGTCATTAACTCGTGAGCCGCCAACACAGAGCGCTGGTCGAAACAGAGGGAATTATTATTATCGAATGCGAAGCACTGCGAACTCGTTCAAGCGACGGGAACAGAGCCATTCATGACGTTCTGAATATTTCAAACAGTCTCTACGTTTATAATTAAGGAAGCATGAGAAACGTTCGTCACTTGATGCTAACGGAAGCGCGCGCCTCCTTCTCGCGCGAAGTACTCACGTGACTTCCGGGATGCGTTGCGAGAGCGCTTCCGGCGATTGACGGGGGCGGCCCGGGACCGGGGCGCTTGTGTCGCGGTCTTCACCAACTGCTCCATAATCTGATCGGTGACGTCTTCGGTCGGTGACGTTACGGGCGTGGTTGCTGGGGAGGTGGTGCTGTCGGTGGATTTCCGCGGCACTGAAAGTAAAACTGAGAACGTCATAAGCGGTTGACGCGTCACGTGATTGGTGCGCGACACGCAAAGTTTTATTTAAATTTTTGCTTTTTCTTGACGCGGAGGTTTTTTTTCAAGAGAAATAAGTTAAAAAAACAACCACCTGCGAAGAAAAACAAAAGCAACATTCCAACAGCGGCATCAGATAAAACAAAACACTGCTCTGAATTCGAAGTCCAGCTCAAGGGCATAGTTATTTTTGCCGCCACGACGTAAATCGTTTTATGTTAAAGAAGTGCCGGCCGTGCCATTGTCACAGACTGACCTCTGTTTGACCTCGACCGAGTTCGCTTTTCGACCTGAATATCGGCAGGGCGGAGAATGCTCTCCATTTGATGCTGCTTCATTTGCTCCTCGGTGTTCGAGAACTTTCGCGTCTGCGCAACAAGCATTGCAACATGGTCAGCCGCAAACGCTGCGTGCCGATGGCTACAGTTTCAAAAATTACATCGACATCCGCGGTACGATACGATCTACCGGCCTCGGCGGCGTTATTTATAAATAGCATCATTTTCTACATGATTGTCCACGGCACCCCAGGAAGCAAAGAGACTTCTAGTAGCTCGCTGCCTGACACTTACAGCTTCTGCACTCATAGTTAACCTGGTTACTGACAAAAATACATACATTTTACAGTGTTTCCGCTTCTTTTCTGCAAAGAAGCGCTTCATCAGCCTGCAGTGCAAGGGCGCGACCTTGTCGTTCGCGACGTGACTTCATCAAGTCACGATAACAAACAGCTTATTAGGAAACAAACGGCGCTTCGTCAACAGACGCCCGGCGGGCAACAATAGCGCAAGGACGGCAGGTGTTGCCGGAGACGGTTTCGCGCGCGCTGTGCGGTGACGAAAGCGCCGGCAAATCACAAAGTGCCGAAAAAACATGCCGCGAGAAAACTGTCGACAAAACAAGTGCCGGAAGTGCAAATGGCACGCGCATAACAAAACGCGGAAGTGGCCACGTGAGCGGGACAGTCCCGATTCTGAGAAAGATCACTCGCACACAACAACAACAGCAGGCAAAAGAGGTACGAAAGTGAATTTGTTGAGGAAGAAAGGGAAAACACGGAAAGGCAAAGACTCACACCAAACAAAAGCTCTTCGTCAGAAGCGGCTTCTTGTTCTGAAAAGAAGTCCTGGAAGACACAGAGAAAAGTCAACGAGGAAGCAATGTATCGGATCAATGTTCTCCACCAGTGTCTTTCAGGCTTTTTAGCGAGTTACGCAACAGACTGTGCAATTTTTGTTAAGGCGACCGATGCGCTTTTGCTTTCCTAGAGATATACAGGAAAGTTTGGCAAGACGGATGAGACGCCAAGTACGAGTGATAAGCCCGGGCCCCCGTGCAATCAATCGTGGAATCTGAAACGGGCTTTCAGCATTAGAGCGTAACGGAAGCACGAGCGACTTGGCCGCAAAACAAAGTCATACAAGCGATGCGAAATATTTCCGTAGAAGATTTCCACGAATCAAAACGCAGATAACCAGCTGCTAAAGAAGCGGTAACAACTCGCATGCGAACGAGGCAAAAAATTCGGGTCTGGTCCGCTAGAGGGTGGGGGGGCGCAGTCCATCACTCACCTCCGTGATCATCTTCCCCCTGGTGCGGTTTCTCTCCCCCCTGGCGTACTTCTTTCGGCGCTGGGACAGAGCGCGTTCGCGCGAGGTGCGGTACTCGAGCGCGAACTCGGAAATCATTCGCGCGAATCCCTGAACCGTTGTGTCCGATGCCACTTTAGGGGAAGTACCGAAGTAGAGCAGCATGGCATGAAATCTGTGACAGGAAGAGTCCTTGCTTCAGAATTAAAGCACATGTGTTGCAATGCATTCCCCTTGAAAAGCTACAAGAGCGGCACGTTTGCAAGCATTAACGCATACATTACAACGCACCCGGCTTCTGCTCAAGACATATCTTGTTTATTTGCGTTTAAGTCTTTTATTTTTTTTACGTGTAAGTCCGGGATTGTAAGCCATTGAACTGATTGAGCAACTGAAAAAAAGTAACACGCAAACCAACAACAACAGGCAAAAAACTAAGTAACTAACCCTTGCCGGTTGTGTACAAGAGGCAAACTGTCACGATTCTTTACCCTACCCAGCCACTCTCCGCAGCTACAGTGCTACCGAGGCGAAGACTCTCCTGGTCGCAACTGTAGTCTAGTTCACCAATCAAGGCTAGATCGGTTGTTTGACGTGATAACATTTTGCCACAGGCGCGAACGACAGCGCCCGCCTTATATAATAAATTGCGGTCAGGCGTGTCATAAAGGAACGGCGGCAACAAACAGCAACAGAGAGACCGTATCACCATTTGTTCGGACAGTTCGTGCTTGAGGTTTCGAAGCCGACCTGCCCTGCAGTGCGCACCAATCACAAGATAGGTCACCGGATGACCCACCCAGTCATTGACATTGATGATAAGCATAATTTTCGCACCAGCATGTCAATTCCCAAATGGTTCGCGTTTTCGTCACATCTGCGCAATTGTCTGCGATTGAATACGAAGTTACAAAAAGGCGTTTTTTATCGCCAAAAAAGCAACTATACCCATTGCGTCAGCCAGGAATAGATGCAAGATTCTGTATATAGATATTTATAAACGCGTTATGATCATGTGTAAAAATTGCCATGAAAGTAACAAAGTATTCTTAGTTGGCGCCATGGACGTGGGAGGGTTCAGTGGAGACCTTGGCTCCCCGGATTTTGAAATTTGAAATTTTCCTATTAACGTTTCAGCAGAAAAATGCTTTTCTCTTAGTTTCGAGCTGTTAAAATGCAATTTCAGCACTGTTGGACCCCCTCTGGAAAACTGCTTTCAGCCACCACCTGGAAAAATTCACTGTTGCCCCCCCTCCTAGAAAAATCCATCCGACGCCCGTAGCTCGCGCGGCGTGAAACAGGCGCCAGTTTCCAAGACAGTCCACCTGTTAATGAGACGCCTGTGCAGAATTTTCAAGGTGATGATCCTTTGGGCGCAGGACACCAGGAACTCGGTGGAGCGCGACCGCTTCTCCATGGGCTTCGACTCGTGCTTGGCGATCTGCTTCATGTAGTCCCAGGAGCTCTTGCACCGCTTCTCCATCGCTTCCAGCGTCTCCTCCAGCGCGTCGAAGTCCGACTGCACGATGAAACACGTTGCTAGGAAACGGGAGTGGGAAATATTGCGCCATCGCATGGTGCTCCCGCTTGGATTACGCAATCATGGAGGGGAAGACACAAACCGCCACTGCGAAGCATGCGAGGGTCCGGCAATGAGGGGGATGGCGTCAGATTCGGCGGGCGCATGCACCCAACCCCACCCAACCCCCCGAGCGAAATCGATACAAACACGGCGTTGCTACATCCTTTTACTCCTAGCGAGCTTTTAAACCCGCGTAGCATTAAACAGATGGCAGAGTAAATCGAACAAAAAAAGACTGCAGGCGTGAAGTTTTGAAACACTTCAATCTCTAGTTGAGAATGCTCTCAGGCAGTAAATAGAGCATTTGGAAAACTGCGATAAGCGTCAATTGCAGACGCGCATGTGATGCATGTTCATTTGACGTCCAGGCGTGTTACGGCAGGCCTGCACAACTCAGAAAGCTCGAAGAACCAAGTTATCAACATAAATTTGCCGCAGGTCGCAAAATTCCATTTCAATTCGTTGTAGAATGCAAGAAATTCTGGAACGACAATTACTTGAGGTCGAGCTTTTGCAACGTTTTCTACAACTGAGAAAGCTCTCGCGGGCCGCAAGAAAAGCTTCCGCGGGCCGCATGTTGTGCAGGCCTGGGCTACCGCATCGCATTCTTTTCGTTTTTTTGCTCTGGAGGACGTGCCCGAAAACCAGACTTGCTAAAAATGTGTAATCTCCGCGCGAGAAACAACGCCCTCCTTCGTGGAAGCGAAAGCTGCCGTAACCCTCCCGGATGTAGCTACTCGTCATAGGCGCACAGACAAAGCATTATACGACCCTAGTTGCTCACTGCTACACCTTTATCAACAACACGTTTGTCGGGGGGTGGGGCCCTCTATTCAATCCAGTGACGAAGTCTTCCACCCAAAAAAAGACAATGACAAGCAACAACGAAACGTGACGACGACAAGCCACCTCCCTTGCTTGAAGCAACACTGTAACGGGCGCACCCCCACACAATGTATCGTCACTGCGTTACATCGCGCGAGCTGTACACGTGCGGAGTTAGGGAGGGGCGCCACGTGTTAGTTTGTTGCATCACGAGTCGACTCATCAGCTCACCCTCGAACACCGGGTCAGGGCGCCGAGCTCCGAGTAGAGGTCGCTCGAGTCCGGGAACTTTTGCAGCAAGCACTGTGTGACGTGGTGCAGCAGTGACTGCTTCTGTTGCGTGTCCTTGACTTCGGGCACTTTGGCCAAGTAGGAAATGTCGAAGCCTTTGACCTGCGCGCGCAAAATCATGCTGTCAGTTTCAAAACAAGAAAGCAGGAGACGATTTGACGATATCAGCGGTTGAGACCCGCGATACGCACATGCCACTCAGCAAGCATCGGAGCAAAATACAGATTTCTCGCTTTTGTCACACAGTGTACTTTGGGGTTAACGACAGGAACGTATTGCCCACAACGCAAGCAAACCTTCTACTTAAACTTCCAGTACCGCATTGGAGAATTCTTGTAATAAAGCATAAATCTCACGCAGACAGAAAAAAGCGAACCGAGCCGTCGAGGAAGCGAATATCAAACGCGCACAGAACTGACAAACCTTCGTGTTATTCAACAAATTTCCTATCGCTTTTAATGTGGCTAGTATGCGCTTGAGAGTCACACTTGACTTGATCTCCTTTACTGCGTCACGGAGATCTTGCAGAGGTTCAGCAACTTCCTGAAAGATGAAAGGCGTACCGCGGTGAGAGATGAGCGCGCATAAAATTCTTTTCTGCCGAATTTGAAAAATGCCGAAGCTTTCTGTTTGAAAACAAAAACCTGGCAGCAGCGTGTGTAAGATACGTGTTTTGACAACGAGCGTCAAACGAAACGTTCCCAAGAATTCCACAAAAGGTCGTCGAAAACGACAAACCGTCGTCAAATGTACCTTTTCCAACACGTCATAGTCGAGTTTGAACGCCCACAAGTTTAACCTCGCCTCCAAATCAGAGATTGAAGAGAGGGTGAGGAGGAACTGCTCTGCCGATCCAAGTGGAACATCAGGTGATTCCTGGAGAGCGTCTTGGATGCCTGAGATCTCTTCTTCGGTTGGAACCATGGTCAACAGTTTCTAATGTGAAGACACTGAACAGCTACTGCTCGAAATTAAAGTTTCGTAATCTGATACAAGTAGCGGCTAAGGCGGCACTGTACAATTGAGGGTCATAACAAGAAACTCACGCAACGCTACACTCGATAGCCGTTTACAACAGGTGGCAATTAGCGGCCCGCAGACCACATTTGGCCCGCTGCAGTTTCCAGGAAATATCGTTTCAGTGCTGAGGCCAAGATTTGCTTTTATTTCCATTAGGAGGTACGGCCTTCCGCTAAGCGCGGAATTCTCAAAGCATCCCCCGAGCCAAATCCACTGCCCACCCCTGGCGTAGAACGATTTGCCACCGGAACAGACGACTTTTGCGCAGCTGATCTTAACGCAGACTGAAAACCGGCCGCTGTAACGGTCGGTATCGCGGCACCTCGGTCGAAGTTCTTTCACCGGACAATGGACCGGGAGTAACGGAGCGTCGCGTACCTCGATCTGCTCCTTGGTGAGCGTGTACTCGTCCATGTTGATGATGGCAGACTTGATCGTGCGCGGTGGGGGGAGGACGGTCAAACCGATGTTGATCGCGTTCGAACGTTTGACGTCGAGGACGCGAAGCTCGTTGCGCTTGTCGCTTTGCTGTTTCTACAAAAAAGAAAAATACGAAATTTTAAAACTCCCTTGAATAACGGTACTAGTAATTAAAACTAAATTAAGAAAACGTAAATTTTCCAGAACTTCCATCCTTAGGCAACTTAAAAAATATAGCTTTTCAAAAACAAAATAAAAAAGCACAACCCTTTAATTTGAGTACCGCAAGAGAAATATTGGAAAACTTTTCGAGCCATAAAACGGAATTTTGCAAACAGACACTGATGCAAACGAAGAAGCAGAAACACGTGGCTTACTTTCACAACAACTTCCTTCGACTTAAGCTCAAATAACCTGATGAACCTTTCCTCTTCAAGTGAAATGTCTTCGATGTCCTGCCACACAGTTTTACTGCCCGGGACTTTGTCAGCCGACTGTGCCTAAAAAACAAACACACAAAGACCTTATTTAGGTTTTGTCTTACCTCTAGCATTGTTTTCTGAAACAGGTCAGGTGTATTCAAGGCAAAACTTCATTGCGTAATTTTTATGCAACATTTTCAACCTTAGAAGCTGCGATATTTGCAGAATTGTGAGCGAATAATGAACAACAGGGCATTTTTTTGTTGTCTAATCATCCGAAACGATTTCAATATTCAGGCATCTCTGTTTAAACCTGGGGATGAAGAGCTGGGAACAAGCATGTCGTCAGTCAAACACAACCAATCATTCTGGAGATGCCGGACCAATGCAAGACACACTCATCACGATGCACATCACGCAAACCGTCTTCGACATCCCGAAAAACAACACAATCGCACCTCTTTCCAAAACAAACGAACTGTGCGTCTTTTGCTGGGCGAGCCGGCAGATGGAATGGGAGAGCCGAGCGTGGGCGGTGGAATCCCACCGATCGGTGGGGGTGGAGGTACCCCGACAAGCGGCGGTGGGGGCACGCCGACAGGTGGCGGCGGTGGGATACCCATGAGAGGCGGAGGAGGCGGTGGAACCCCTCCCAGGAAGGACGGAACTGATCCGAACGAAGGAGTATCGGACGTCAGCGGGTCGACGTCATCGCGATCGGTTACGTCAGAGAAATCGAACCCATCAAGAGGAATTATGTTCTGGGAAGGAGGCAGTGATCAGGCACAGCATTTCAACCTTATAGGCCTCGGTTCTACTGACAATTAACGGATTAAGTAAAAGCGAGCTACACAATCCAAGTTTCTAATGTTATTTCAAAAGCGATGAGCATCGACTGTACTTCTTTCAGCCTTCTTACAGTACACTGAAAATTTATGCGCGTAAAATGTCATCCTAGACAACGCAAAGTATTCTGCTTGTTGTGCAATTGCGATCTTTTGCGCTAGAAGATGTCAAGGAGCTTCAGCACTTACTTATTTCGTATTACTACCACGCACAGAGGATAAAAGCACAACAGCACCTGACATCGTTTCACTAATGGCATGCAAGAAGAAAACTTTGAAGTTTGCTCCACTATTTTAAAAATGCGGCTATTCCAAAAGTTAGAACAAAACCCATGCATGAAGACCCACTCAAAATCTTTCCACTACGTGAAATCATACGAAATCGACAAAAAATGCCCTGACAGAAACCATTTTTTCACCGAATCAATTAAAAACTTGACTGAAGCTTGAGATTCGTTACAGTCCAAGATAAGCGTTATAGAAAATTAGCTACCACGAGAGCGCTGCTTTTAGCAAATAAGCGAATGATTTGCCTACAACCTTATTGCACTCCAAGTGTATGAAATGAAATGAGCTGATCCACGATGGCCATTCGTGGTTAAAAACGTTTAAGTTTATAAAAAAGATACTATGGGCAAGGCAACTCGATCAAACGCCGTATCTGCAAACTGACTCACTTGCTGAGCGAGCCATTTCTCCCACATGATGTCGCTTTCCTTCTTTGGCGCAGCAGGCGCAGCTGCGGTCTCCCCTTCCATTTCAGCTCCGGTTGCCCGCGCTTTAGCGTCCCGCAAGCGACTGGCCAAATCGACCCCGGTCGCGCCCAGCTTCTCCACCATCGCCTTCACGCTCTGCTGCTGCTGGTCCCCGGCGCCTTCGTTGTCGGCTGCAGGGCCCGCGTCTGACCCCTCGTCGCTCTCAGTTTGTTTCGAGGCCACTTCGTGGTTCGCGTACAGCATGTCCATGAGCAACTTCCGGTCGTTAGTGATTACGTCACTTCCCGATTCCGGCTGCACCTTGGCTTCCGGCTCGGGCTCCTCTCGGTCCAATCGCGAAAAAGGCTTTCCCACCTCGTGCCTGTCGGCCGGGAAGTGGGTCTCGCCGTTTGCTTGGGGTACGCAAGGTGGGGACTCGGCGCGTTGGGACTTTTCCCGGGGATGATGGGGCGCGGCTTCAACTCGTCTGCGGTGCCGAGTAGACGAGTGGACCTCGCCATTCGTGAGCGGTTCGGATCGTTCGTGTTTCTCGGGTCTTTGCTGGTTCAGTCGCTGTTGCTGCTGATGCAACTGTTCTAAATGCAAACGTTTCTGGCGCAGTTTTTCCTGTTCCAGTTGCTGCTGTTGTTGTCGAGCTTTCTCTTGTTCCAGGCGCTCCTCTTCCTGCCGTTGCAGGTGTTCGCGTTGTTGTTGTTGCTGCTGACGTTGCTTTTCTGCACGAATCAGGCGCACCACAAATAGCAGTCGTCACAACAAGCATAAAGATCACCAGAACAGCAACCATAGAGGAAATATGCTATAATGCCAGGTCGGCAGCGACTTTATATTAGTGGAAACCTTTTGATGCCCCAACCGTATTTGGACGTATCAAACAATATTCTTCAAGCTGTTTGAAGCGCAGCTGCGCGCGAAACAAGCAAACCAGCTTTACCAACGTTACGCAACGAAGCAAATGTAGAATTGGTGGGCGCTGCTTACCACGGCGTCGCTGTTCAACCACACTGGCGCTCGAAGAGCGAGTGGGAGGAGGAGGAGGTTGTTCCGCAGGTTTGGCGTCGAGTGGTGCTGAAATACAAAGCTTACAGTTGCAGACTGGATCACGGCCATCTTTTGAACTAAACTTGTGTGCATTTTCAGCATATAACCGTTGATTTTGAGTAGGGAGCCACTTGGTTCACTTTGAGAAGAGTTTTGAATTCATGGGATGAAATTAGCTTATAAGGAATTGAGGAAAGGATTCAAATTTTCCATTTGCTTTTTCCTGCTAGGTCATGCTATTTCTAGCACATCTAATCCTTTTTTTTCTGGCTTGCATGTTACTGGCTCGCAGATAGCATTGTAGTGCAATAATTATACTCCAGCTTGGCTACATTTTAACTTTACAGGCAATTCATTACAGTGATGTAACAGTGCTATGATTGCAAAGAGATGGTGAACGTGAAGTTGTTGGAGTGCTGTAGCAAAGATCTACTTTGTAGACTCCAATATTTCAGTTAAGAATTACTGATTAACTTGAGAGTAAATAGGTAGAGAAACTGACTGATGAGCTATCACACTTGCAAAACAACGGCAGCATGGAACCAATCGATGCCTCCAAAAACGAGCTGTGTGGTTGGGTCCCAAAGTCAGCACTAACTATGACAAATTAGCAATGGTGGCCGAGCCAACAAATCTTCCATTCCAACTACGTCCGCAAACGAAGGTGCTTTTGATGTTGTTATGGACCTTTTGACCCAGAAAGTAGGAACATTTAACTTTTGCTAGGGCGGAGATCTTCGAGCAAAGTTGACAGCCTTATCACCTCGAATTTCGCTGTTATGTTTTTAATGAGGGTCAGGTCAGGATTCTCCTTAAACTTCGTTATTCATGTTATTGATTTGGTTCATAAGCATGTTATTTTGCAATGAAACTCGACTTTTTAATCTTTATTTTGTAATTTTCACCACGGCACTTGTGTCATTTTTGCGATTTATGGTGTGGCGGAAATGAGAGTGTCTGACCTTTGCAAGAGAGGAATACAGAAAAAATGAAGAGAACCACTGACATGGACGGTTACAGCACGTGTGAAACAGTAACTTGGGGATATACGTGGGAAGTGTTGCGATCGGAAATCCCGAGCGGCATGCGTGCAAAGCTTCGCACCGTGGCAGCAAGCAACAATAGAGATCATGCTCGCAATCTCTCTTACTATTGCTTGCTCGCGCTACACATATGATGGTGTTATTCTTCGCGCACATCCCGTTCGTTGTGAATCACACAATCAACGCAACACCACCGGAGAGGTTGCAACACTATTATGACCTTTCAAAACAGCTGTCAAGTTCTTACAAAAAATTAGGATGCAATGTGAGTGTGAAGGTTCAATTTTTTCATAGTCATACAAACTATTTTCCTGAAAACTTAGAAGCAATGATTGAAGAGCAAGGAAAGTCCTTCCACCAAGATATTAAAACAATAGAAAAGATACCAGGGATGCTGGAATACCAATATGTTGGCAGACTATTGCTGGTGCTTAGAAAGAGGTTGCTGGCAGTAGCTACTCCCGAAAAACACAGAAAAGACAATTTCTGGATTAGCAACCGTGCAATCTTTTCTGTCATGAAAAAAGCGTATGCTATCATGTTTGGGCTATTCTTTGCTTTTTAACGTTGTTTTTTCACCACGATCTTTGCATTGCAAGGCCGTAATATCTGTGTAGTTTCTTATCTGTGTCTTGTAAGTCACAGTTGCAAGTGTACAGTATACACTAACTGACGTTTTGTGTTTGTTTAACCTCTTGTATGTTTTCTATGCTGCACACTGCTCTTCATAAGCTAGTTTACAAATCACGGTTATTACAAGAAGTCACTAGTGCTTAAATAACATGTAAGCCAGTTAAACAAATCACGAAATGTGCAACCCTCTTATGCAACAGTATGCTTAAAATGCTACAACTGCATACATTTAAAATATTAAATAGCTCAAAAACTTAACCACATGGAGAGAATCTGACGTCACCTGTGAAAAATGATTATTTTATTCACCTGTGAAAAATGTAACGAAAATGATTATTTTATTCCGTAATTATTACGTTCGAGTCGTTTTTCTTGCGTGTTTATGTATCAACTGCTATTTGTACAGAAATGTCATTTCATAATATTAAAAATTGTGGTCAAACCGTTGACATTACAAAAATTTTAGCATCGTTTTTTAAATAAGCGCCCCAAACAGCATCTAAAAACACTTAAAAATTCAGGTAAACAAAGATTTGTTAAAAATTTGTTGTCTAGTGTAATCATTGATAAGACCACATGGTTTGTACTGCAACTGTGAACGAGAAAAAAACTGATTTAGTTTTTACTGTTTTCGCGTTTCAAGTGATGGCACTTGTCACCATTTGTTTGCACTTTCCTTGCATGAAGGTGCATTCTCGTTTCATTTTAAAAACTACCGTTGGAAAAATTAGCATTTTTAAATTAGCAAATTAGATTAGAACTAAAGCTAGAGCACTGAAGCTTTTAGCAAATTAGTCATTTCGCTCTAATTCATCGAATTAGAAAACTAAAATTACTGTATTTAGTTGTCCAAGTGTGGTTCTTGGCGGTCAGTCATCGCAGTTCGCTTAAGTTTTCACTATTATAAAGGTTGCTTCCGGAACCACTGAAATGAGCAGTGTTTCACATGGGGGAAAACAACAGAAAATTAACGTTGTGAAACTTAAGCTTCATTGCGTGGCCGTAATGGGCGATATGATTGTGATGAAATAAGCGAAATGCTCAGATTTCATGCGTTTTCATCAGGGGAAAAATTGTAGATATATCGAACCTCAGTTGCATCTCAGTGACCTGCTTGCTCAACGTCTGTATTTTAAAGAAACTTATCTGCAAGGAA
>Ga0210059_1006257_pt1 | contig 19131 bp, 10 predicted proteins | sample Ectturendosymbi2_FD_188042 | JGI IMG/M metagenome (GOLD analysis project Ga0210059, IMG submission 188042) | Ecteinascidia turbinata endosymbiont from Florida, USA - Sample 2 (SPAdes) (version 2) | ecosystem: Host-associated > Tunicates > Ascidians > Unclassified | place: Key West, Florida... | reverse complement strand
CTTTGGTACACGAAAAGCGGAAGTGCTAAATAGCCTTATAATAAATACTACGGCCAAAGCAAACGATACAACTGACATCTTGCAAACGTTTCGATAACAACTGTTATCATCTTCTGTGCATAGCAATCAATTGCTATGCACAGAAGATGAAAACAGTTGTTATCGAAACGTTTGCAAGATGTCAGTTGTATCGTTTGCTTTGGCCGTAGTATTTATTATAAAGGGCTATTTCTGCAGAAAATATGGCTTTCATACAAGTAACAGTGTCGTAGACACTGGACCAAAAGTGCTGCAACAATTTAGGTAAAAAAATACAAGAAAAAGCAAAGCAGTGCAGAAAAAATGCTGCAAATATTACTATGTAATGCTCAAAATGCTCATCGTAGTACCTATTATAGGGCAAATAAATATATTTCTGGTAAAATTTAACGAAACAATTAAAATAAATTGATGCTGACGGCCAAAACGTGTTATTATTGTGCTCGGCGCACAAGAATTGTTCAGCAATATTTCTTTGTGGTTTTGAATATTTTGCGTGGCAATATGAGTGTTAGAAATTTTAATAAAGCCTTCTGAATTACCTACCAAATCAATGTACAAGCCCGAGTTTTTGTTTTTCGGATTTACACATTGCATTATCCGTATAGCAACAATTTTGGACATACGTTTGATTAAGACATTATTTGAAAAAATGTCCTGACCTTGCGCTTCAACGCATAATGCCTGTTGGAAAACATGCTTTTTCATATGTTTGCTTGTTGAGCACTCGGCTGTTACAGGCTGTTTATTTTAGTTCAGTTTCATGACATTGTAGCAATCACACGTGGTCTGCGGCTTCCATCTCCGCTTGCGTGCGCCGTGGGCTGCTTTTACGGTGAATGTTTCACTGGTGGCGAATCAATGTGTGTACCGTGTGAACTCTTTCCTTGCGCCATAATGGTTTAAAATCTTTAACGCCAGCAGAAGCCACGGTCGTGGCTTTTGAAGTTATGATCGGTCAGAACTCGCGACCAGATCGCACTGGAGCAGTGGTTCTCAAGGTGGGCGGAATTTCCCCCTTCTGAAATTTTGAGGAGGCATAGGGCGAACAAAACAAAGGGACGATAGGGGTACAAAAGAACATCAAGGGGGCGAAAACGTTTAACCACTAATCGATCACTGAGTTGACGTCAGCTTCTGTTAACGACCATTGAGTTAACTTCGGCTGTGCCATTAATGGTCTCAAAGCAAAGAAACCGCTTGTTGAATAATAAGCGAGTTGATCAATGGCTGTACCTCACTAAAATGACTCCCAATAGTTCGACGTTTTGTGAAGGCCGGCAAGCACATCCATCACGCTGAACTGGAGACCATGATTTGCATCGAATTCTTAAACAAAATTCTTTGAAAATACTATCTTATGTTTCCTCTATCAGGCTAGGGGGACGACAACAACATGTCGAGAGAGAAAAGGGGGCGATGGAGCAAAAAATTCGAGAAACACTGCGCTGCACAGTCAGTGAAGGCATTGCCTGACAGTGGCGGCGATTAGCTCAGTGGTAGTGTATCCACCTCGGCCACTGGGTGAATCACCGTAGCTCTCCTTGGGCAAGAGCGTTAACGTCAACCGCCCCAACAAAAGCATTATTAGGGCTTTGGCCTGCCGACAACTGTCGTGAAATATGTCTTGAAAAACGCAGTTTTCAATGAATTTTTGTCAGTGTTTTAGTAAAGGTCGTTAGTATATTTTACGCAAAGGTTAAATCAAATCAACGCTACGCTAACAACATGAGAACATGGCGCTGTGTTTTTTTGAGAATATGTTTGAAAATGGAAAAAATTCATGCAATACATCCACTCTTATAACTATGATAGTATATATATAGCATGCGTTTTTTACTATAATGGATGTATAGCATGAAGTTTTGATTGTGGTGGATGTATAGCAACACCTGATTTTGTTAATCTGCAAAGATCGGATTTATTTGGTAATGTTTAGCGTTTTTTCTTTACAGGACAGTACAACAGTAGTAATCGATTCCAAGATTCTGAGCAGTTTAATAGTTCAAGCGAGTTAGGAATGTTCATCTCCAGAACCAACAAATGTCCAGCAAGCCAAACAGTCATCGCAGAAACTACTGTTCCGCTTGAAACTTCAACTGCTTCTGATGATGAAATCACGATAACGGCAACTGGTTCCACAATGGCACTATCTGAAACCTTTCAAGCGACCCTTCAACTAACATCCACGCCCGATTTGTTGATGACCACGAACGAGCAATCTACGTCGGGATTGTCAGTGACGACCGAAATATCAATGACATCGAATGTGGCAACCCAGGAGCCGTCAACAGTCCTGGACATAACAATGACCCCACTGGCAGCAACCGTACAGCAAACATCAGTGACTGCGGAAGCAACAATGACGCCAGAACCAACAGCGACTCAGGAGGTATCTATGACTCCGAAGGACACTGTACAGCCGGTAACGTCTTTGACCCCGGAAGTGGTGACATCATCGGAAGTGTTGACAACGTCAGAAGTGACGTTGACGTCCGTATTTCCAACCACGTCAGTTTCGCCGAATGTAACAAGTTCAGAAATATCAACGACATCGAACGTGATAGAAACGACTGGCACTGGCGAAGAAACAACCACAATCAGTTGCTCTTGCTTCGGCGAGTGCATATCAGCATCTTTATTTTGGTTCCTGGTCGCATGGTTTGCCTTAACTGTACTTGTTCTTGTTTTGCTTCTCGTGCTTTGCTGCTTCAGCATACTTCGAAACTTGGGTTTTTGCTTTTGTTGTCCTGCCATCTTTCGCTTGGATACTTCAAAACAGGTAACTGTGCATAAGAGTGATCTTAATTGGTATGAAGCTTTTCAATAAGACAATCTTACATAAATTGACTTTGCAAATGCGTTGCTGAGTAAATCGTGATTTTTTTGCAAGGAAAAGCCTCCTACAAAAGCGTTGGTATAAGCGAAAGGCTGACGTGCTGCTTTTATAAACATAACGTCTGCTCCTTTATGTTCAACTTCTTATATTTATTTTTAAAATTTATTTTCTTTCGGCAGTTATTTGAAAGAAGCAATTGTTTTGAAAAAATAACTGCAGATGATTTTACAGTTCCAATCAAATACAAGACGCCACAATATTTGTGATAGACATTTATTTGTTTCATTTTGTTACAGAAAATACAGAACAGGGGTGTCCAAACAAGCACTGAATCAAGTCCTGAAATAACAACCAAAGTCGATGGTCCTCCTCCCTTGAACAGCGTTTGCCAATTCCCATCAGCGGAATTATTACCCGTAAAAAACGCAGGGAAGAAGAAAAAGCTTGGGACTACACGTAAGACCAAACGATATGTACCTGATTTTTCACCAACGAGGAATCCTCCAAGATACGTAAACATCATCGATCCTGGTATGCATTTGCAGAGTAAAGTCACTTGACTATGACTCATACTCTCTGTCATTTACAATGCGGTATTATATTACCAAGGTGCACTATGTCGAAGCACATGTGTTTTGAATCTAATTTCTGGTGCACTTAGAATTTCATTAAAATTAATGAAGCTACCGTGAAAAAACTGAAGTCAACATTCTTTCTAAATGTGTTGAAAATTTGCTCTTCAAATAAGAACTGTTTGTGATTATCAACATTGAATAGGACTGATTTGGCTCGAGACGCATATGGACAACAGTCATCTATGCTGAAAACTGTTTTTTTTCAGTCATTTTTTCTTCAACGACCAACTCTGTTGGGGTATCTGATATGATTGAAAACCAGGCGTTCTTTTTGTCTGATTATGAAGTGTACAATTCACTTCCCATTCGAAGAAATGCATCAGTACACCACAATGATATTCCATCCATAGCTAACCAGGCAAGGGTTTTGAGATATTTCGTGCAGCAAAAGGCAATGCTGGCCTTTTTTGTAGACATTATTCAATTGCCTTTCGATGGCATTGTTTCCTATTTTCTTCAAAACTCGACTTTTGCCTTTGAAATGGCTTTCGATTATACGCACGTTCTACAACTTTCCTGCTGCTCATAATAAACTCTTGCTAATAATTTTTGTGGATAAACGTCGTATTTTCATCCTGCTAGTTTTTTTACTGGGAAAAAGTTTTACAAGCTGGCCAACAAATTCGACTAGCAAAATATTTGCTCATTTTTTGTCATAATCTTTTTGTTCGTTGTTTATGCAGAACTCTATGGGTGGTTTATGGGGTGTGGACCTTCCGCATGCTCATGGTCGTGCTTCGAGTGCGCCCAGATATCGGGAACTGTTTTCGACGTCAAGAGCAAATGACGGAACAACTTTGTAGCGTTTCCAAAAACGGGAATCGAGTTTCAGGTTTGTTAATATGAAAAAACTTTTACTTCGATTGTAGTTCGAGTGCTTTGTTTTATTACAGAGAAGGAATTTAAAAGTACATAAAGTAGGAATGCGCGGTTATTTTCACGTTGAATCGTGCCCATAATGCATGCAACAAACATTTGTCGCATATGCACTGAAGTATTCACTATGCTTCAAAGAAAGTTTAATAGTATGCTTCAAAGAAAGTTTAATTCAAAGAAAGTTTAAAGTAGTACCCAGCTGAGTCAACTATGCTACGTCCGTAAATATTCGTCGTACTTAGCATGCTGTTGGCCAAACGCAAGGAAAGAGTTGTCTGCAGGGGAGTTTCTCCACATATGCGGGTATTCGGGAAACGCTGAACCTTTGACTCCCGCGCAAGCCAAAATTTTGGCGCAAGGAATTTTCAATATTTTCCCTAACACTTTCCGCCATAACTCGCCAGCCGATTGAGCTAGAGAGCTGTGGAAAGCCTCAAAATATCCGGTGAGGCTAGTACATTCGATTAAAAAAAATTGGAGGTTTTGTTTGATAGGTTGTTTCGAGGGGACATATTAAGTGGGAGGATATGTTTAGCCCTTTTTGACCAGGGTTACCTGACCCAGGGCTCCAATCCCCTAGGGGTAATTCTTTGTTTATTTCTTTGGAATGAAACTAGGCTGACGTCCGCATCTTTTGAGCCATTGACTGGCTTTCTAGCGTTTGTGGGTACAAAATTATGGCCTTAAAACAACAAAAAAACAACAAATATTGCCCTAAGGAATTTGCATAATAAATTAAATGTATTTTGTCATAAGTTGCCGACCACAAACGCTAGAAAGCCAATCAAGGGGTCCCAAGATGTGGATTTAAGCCTAGTTTCATTTAAAAGAAATAAACAAAGAAATACTCCTAGGGGTGGGAGCCCGGGATCAGGCAACCTTGGCTAAACAAACCTAAACCTATCCTCCAACTTAAAATTTCGCCCCCCAAACAACCTCTAATCCAAAACCTCCAAAACTTTTTTAATCGAAGTTAATATTCTAACCGAATTTCTTGAGTGCTTCCAGAGCTCTCTAGCTCAACCGGCTGGCTGGTTATGGTTAAGAGTCCTGGAGAACATTCTTGCGCCAAAGTTTTGGCTCAAGCGAGATTTAAATGGTTTTCAATTGAATACGTCATTGTCATTAGCCACAAATGTGGTTTTTGAATTTGTAGACTCAATGCAATACATGAGTACTTGGTTTGATTATGCAAAATCTTGAATAGCGGCAAGCGCTACACGGGAAAGCCTTCTACGATAGAGCAGCAATGGATATCACATGCCATGATCACTCTATGCTGCTTAGGTCTGCCCGGTATTATATACTTTTCAGCTAGCTTCGATATTTATTTGTGGTGCATTTCTCTTTATCAGGTGATTCCCTAGTATATGCCACAGCATAATTTTTCTGGGGATTTCCGCATGTGATGGTACGTCTACCAGGGGCGGAGCCAGACATTTTCATTTGGGGGGGCCACTGGAGGGGCCAGTTTTGCAACAAGGGGAGCTGTCAATGATCTGTGTAGGACTTTCAGAAAGAGACCTGAAAAATTTTGGGGGGCCACTGGGGGCCAGGCAAAATTTTTGGGGGGCAGTGGCCCCCCCTGGCACCCCACTAGCTCCGCCCTGACGTGTACCATTACAAAAACGTTAAAAATTCATTGTTTTGTCCCCTGAATTTTTAGTAATAATTCGTATTATAAAATGAATGAGACATAGGAACTGATCACCTTACTCATGTATAGTAAAACCAAGAAAGTGAATAGTTTGTGCAAAGATAGTGTTGGTTTGTCATGCGTTCATCCGGACCTAGAGTCTGTAAAGTAAATACCGCACATTTTTGGTTAGAGCAACATCAAGGTTGCAGCGTGCCACCGCGCAAAAATAAATGTACTTTATACTAGCTGAGCGGTGAGCATCTTGCTGCCATATTGGCTGTCTTGAAACGATTAGGTAAGATTTGCATCTGAGATATCGGTTTTATGATGATGAAATTACCGTGGATGACTCCCTGTGTTTGAATGGTAGTAATAGTTTATCTATAATCAAGCGCTGTGTCTTTCATTTAGATTTAATTTCACTTTTCTGTAAAAAATTTTTTAAGGGTTGTGTGGTACAATTTTCTATTTTTCTGTGAGGAGCAAATTCAACGTCGTGAACAGCAGTTGCAAATTTGATCCTTTTCACGCATATGTCAATTAGTTTGAGGGTAGAAATGTTCTTCTTCATCTCACAAGTCTCTTCCGAACTTTGATTTCGTTACGTACAAATCGTTTTGCTGCAGGGTGAGAAACAGCAAACAACGTTACCTGCCTTCACAATATGGAAACTTCGATACTAATCTGATGCAATAAACGTTTTTACTTAAAAATTTGATGTTGCAATATTTTTCAGGTTTTCCCAAACCATTAATCTTGTTTCAGGTAATTTACCCTGTATTTCGCAATAACACAAACGCATCAGTTGTGTTCCGTTTGTTTTGAAGGTTTTAACTACTGTCAAACACACAGTACTATTACCTGAAATCATGGTGCCACACAAACAGTACTTTACTAAACAGGTTTCCTAGATAGGTGTAAGAAATGTTTCGGTCCGCGCTGAGAAACTAATTTAATAAAGTAGCTTTGGTTGTCGACGTAAAATGTAGCTTCATCAAGACAATTCTTTCATGTAATAAACATCGCAGTGTTTGCTTTGAATTTTTGTACAAAACGTATTTGTTTGTTTTCACCAGTAGCTAAAATATTTAATCTTGGAATCGCCGACAATATTGTGAAACTATTTACACCACATAGCAAAACAAACTTTACTTTTTGCAGACTGAAAATTCATGAAAAGTGACATGCTTACAGAACATTTTCGGAATCATGCGTCGTACGTCAAGCAGAGAGAAAGCTTCAGTCATCCTTCCACCTAATTTTGATATGTGCTGATTTTTCAGAAACTTGCATTTAGAAATTTTCGTGTTAATACTTTTCATATAAGATTGGTGAAACGCAAAATCAGGATAATTAAAATGTGGATGAAAGATATTTAAGAAAAACATATAGCAAAACAAGGTATTTGGGCACTTGTGAAAAGAATGAAGAGTTAAAATGAAACCAAGTGCGAAAGAACAACCTCCAGAATTTTTATGTTTTCTTTAATGTTACCAAGCCTGGAACTACAGTAATCAGCGGTTGTGCAATGGTCTTTTCACGTTTCAAGAACTTAGCATGCCTCACCATATGGAGATTTTTTCAGCGATTATTTCTTTTATAGTTATTTCAACGACAAGAAAGTTGTTGACTTTACTTTCGTGTATTATTTCAAGGCTTATTACTATTTTTAATAGCTTTTGTTGCAATTGATTGGCTTGTGTTAAGACGCAAGGTGTCATTTTTTAACTGTAATGATATCGACTCTATGCTTCGTGTGATGTTCTGCAGCAGGTTGTTTGCTGAAAATTGGTTTACGTAATTGTTCTTAAAACACAAACCGGATTTGTGAAGATATCAGAAACACTTTCAAGTAACTTTATCAAAAATGACACTTACAACACTTCGGATGATGCAGGCCAAGCCAAATATTCCTTAGACGTGAAAAGATCTTATCGTGAAAAGTTATGTTTTTAAATTTGGTTGGAAACATTTTGGACTTTGTTATGTTTTTTCATGTACATAAAAGATAGTAATACCAACGCAATCAGAAAATAGCTAAAAACAAAATCAACATGAGAGGAATGCATTTTCTAAAGAAATGTATTTTTTAAAAGGTATTGCATTTACGTAATCTGCAGCTGTTGAACAAATTGTTTAGGAATTTTGGCATATAGGATCATTATATTGTGTTTCAAGCTTCGTACGAAACTAATGCAGTCCCTTCACCACCGGGAGCTTTGGTCGGCAAAGCCCCCCAAACAATGCTCCAGATCACCCAAATTAAAATATGAAGCACTATGAATTAATGGAGGTTTGTCAATTTTTACAATGCCAAGCACCCCTGAATGAATGTAAAACCCCCTTCTGGCGACGGTTCGGAACTGAGGTTTTGTCGTTAGTTACGTTTCATTGTTTGGAACGCAGCTCCTTTTACATCATAGCGAGCATCATAGGCGTAACGAGGGGGAGCAAGGGGCGCAATTCCCCGGGCACCGAATCACTATCGGGGCGCCAAGTCATTGCGGGGCGTTCAGGAAAATCCGAATAATGTCACAAGTACTTTTTTCAATACAGTACATTTGCTTCCGAAAGACCTAAGTTTCGAACATGGGGCGCCAAACCTGCTTCTTGTCCCGGGCGCCACCTAACCTATTTACGCCCTGATCATAGCTAATGTTTAAGAAACACTACCATTAAAAAACTTGTGGAAAAAACACATTGACTTGTATGGCCAAACATTTTCAGGATTTCAGAGCAAACATTTACCTCACAAGTCTAAATAGTTTATCGTAAAACTAATCCAGCCAATGGTTAATCAAGCTCATTTCTAAAAAATGAATGGTACAGAAAAAGTCCAGAAATATACGGAATACAAATACATAACATCTTCACTGACCGACAAAACGTTTTCTTCAAAAAACTTGATTTTCGTTGCTCATCTGGCAAAATTAATGCTGTTGTTCTAGTTTGATAACAAAATAAACAGCAACGTCTCAGTGGAAAATGTTAAATTACTACATTCTGACTAGATGCGTACGAAAATGTTCAACAAAGAAAAAATAAACTGCGTGTAAAATGATAAAATAAAATCAATTTTGATCATAATATCAATGTGTTTTGTGTTGAGTTGCTTCAGAAATGAAATAAACATTAATCTTACTTAGATTTTTGACCTAATTAACAAAAAATACAGAAGAACAGATGGAAGATGACTGCTTTTGTGTCCTCGAGTTTTGGTCAGTGAAAACTGTTCTACTTCATATAAGTTCATGCATTCCTTCGTGAGACCTTTTCACAGCCTGTATATCCTCGTTACACGTTTTTCTAAAGATACGTTTTCTTGCGTTTATTCAAATTCTATGCACAAAACCTTTCTTATTTCTTGTAACAACGCTCTACGTCTGCAACCTATTTGTTGTAAAAACACATTAAAAAACACAAGAAGCATGCAAGTCCGACATTTGCAACTTCAATATGGTTTCATTATAACATGCCGTGTTAATCGCTTTGTACTATGGATAAAAGTATTTCAAAAGCTAAGAAAACATTTTCCTAAAGTTTCATTTGAGTGGAGGAGGTACTGCATTGAACTGACTCTTTTCCAGCTTTCACAGTATCTAATCCAGTGGTTCCCAAACTGTGGTACGCGCACCAGCAGTGGCACGTAAGAGTCTTTCAGGTGGTACGCGAGAAACTTACCAAAGTTGACAAGAGTTAAGATAAAATAATAGAATTTACGAGACATTTCAGATTGCGCGCTATGCATTAACGGTAGTGTCATTATTACTGTACTTTTGTTTGGGTTTCACACGTTTACGACGCAACGCCCACGTTGTTAGACATTTTACTATTCAAATGTTCCGCCTTTCCTGCTGCCAGCTGCGAAGACTTCTCAATGTAGTACAATACTGTAGTGGTGGTAACAGTATTAGTGTAGCCGATTTATTGATCTTCCAATTGTGTTGAAGTTTAATGCTTAAATTGATATTTACTGATCTAAGAATAGTGCGACAGCTTAACTATATTTAGTTCAATATATATAAGCTTTTCGTAACAAGTCGGAGCGAAAGTACAATCCAACTTACATAAAGAACGGATTCAGAGGTATTGAACATGGTGGAGACTCTCTGCCGCAATGTGTAATTTGCATGAAGATGCTTGCTAATTCAGCTATGAAACCCAACTTGCTGAAGCTAGTCCCGTCGCCACGGGGGTCTTTGGCGGGCTTAGTCTCCACAAACAAAGCTCAAGCCTTCCCAAATTAAAGTATGAAACATTATAAATCAGTATAATTTTTGTTAAATTTGAATGTCAACCCCCCTGCACAAACATCAAGCCCCCCACGCACAAACGTTTTGACGACTTTCTGGCGACGGTTCTGGTTGAAGCGTCATCTGGATTCAAATCATTCTAACAAGAAGGACCGAGGTGAGAGTTACTTTCAGGGACTTGACGAGAACCTCGAGCGGCTCTGCCTGGACAAGACTGTTTCAATATACCAGAGAAAGAAGGGTATTGGCAAAGCATCGCACGTAGTCGCTCTCCTAGTAGCTAAAAATACGAAGGCGCATACTATTGGAGTGTCTCTCGTAATCCGAGCAACAATGATCTTGGTTAAGCAGGTGATTGGAGAGGAGGTGGCTGCGAAACTAGAAAGTGTGTCCCTCTCTAACAGCACTGTTAAGAATCAAATAGAGGAGATGTCAGTCGATATTGCCGAGCAAGTGATTTCGGGAGTGAAAGACTCAAAGTTTGGATGTTACATTCAACTGGACGAATCGAAGGACGAACAAACAACGCTCAGCTACTTGTCTATATGTTTGCTATACGGAAGACAATTTTGTGAAAACTGAGTTACTGATGATCAAGTAGCTTTCCAGTAAACAAAAGGATGGATTTTTTCAAAGTTTTGGACAATTTTTTCAAAGTGAATTAACTGGAATGTGGAAGTTGATTGGCGGTACAACAGACGGGGTCCGTCTGTGCTAGGACGTAAATCAGGGTTAACAGCTCATATGAAATCCGTGTCACCAGGCCCGTAACCAGCTTGGGACACCAGGGGGGCGAAGAATTTTCTAAGAGGGGCCCGAAATTATCTAATTGCGTCCAATATTTGTAAACAATGTCCGAGACATTTTTTCAGGTAGCTTCGCCCCCCTAGTTTCGGGCCTGCGTGACACCAAACGCCACTATTGTTCATTGTGTCATACACAAATGAACAATATTGTGTCATACACAATATTGTGTGTCATACACAATATGCGTCATGCATGAATGAAAAATTGTGTCATACACAAATGAACAATGCCACTATTGTTCATTTGGTCATACACAGATTTTCCCTTGGCACAAAGGTGCTTCCTTAGAATATGTTATTATGTTTGAACCGAGTTATCAAACTGGTAAATTTTGTTAAAACGTCATGAAGATTTGAGCTCCAACCACACTTGCCTTCTCCACAACACGGAAATGCGCTGGCTCTCCCGAGGTAATGCAGCAATGCGCCTGTTCGAACTGCGGGATGAGATGCTTCAATATTTTAGAGAAGAATCACGATTTCCGAGCGGATCTAGAGAGAAAGGATTTTGTTAGCTAGAGAGCAAGATTGACCTACTTTTCGGACATTTTCGAAGTTCTAAGCAACTTCAACCTGTCGTTCCAAGGGCCCAACCAAATTGTAACAGAGTTCATTTCGAAGCTGACAGCATTTGTCCGCAAGCTCGGCCTCTGGGTAAGGAATACTAAGAATAAAACCTGTGGAATGTAGAAATTCTTCACTTCCGTTTAGGACAATCAAACGAAATTGTTTGTCGTCTTTCGCCTCTAAAAAACGAGTTGACGCATTACTTTCCTGACGTTGCATCTTGTGTTTACTCCACCAACCCATTCTTCATTGATCCAGCCGATTTGCCTGTGGGCACCGGGGAACAAGATAAGCTAACAGACATTCAAACTGAAGAGATACCAAAGATGAAACATATGCTGTCCTATATATTTCTGGTTAAGCATGACGTCATCGTACCCGTGCCTAGCCTGTCACGCTGTTCCTTAGTTGCTGATTTTTCCATCTACGTGGGAGTGCGAGCAGGGTTTCTTGGCTTTGATGACCATGAAATCGAAAAGCCGGAACGGTTTTGTTGCACCAGGGCATGGTTTTCGATGCTCTTCCTCGCATTGACCAACTGGTGGAGGCAAAACAATGACATCCATGTCATTAAAACCATCTGTTTTTGTTTTTATTCATTTTTTAGTTTTCAATTTGTCTGTCAACCCTAACCTAATGCCGTACGGCCGCAAGGGCCATGTTCGGCCTGCGATAATGAAATTTGCGGCCGTCCACATGTAATTTGAAATATAAGGTTTGGAGACCGTGTTGGCGTATATTGAAGCAAAACAAACTCAGGGCAAGAAAATCAGTCGACACGATGCGCAACAATCTGGAGGGTGATGTCACAAAGATTATAGAATGAATATGCAATTTGACATACATAGTATGAAACCTATTCTTTAACTAAACGTACATCATAAACATAACTCAAACTCATTGGCGGCCGTACTTCATATCAATAAAAGTAAAGCGGCCGGCAATAACAAAATGTTGTACACCCCTGATATAGAGGGTACGTGAACGCTGCACGAAACCCCCGATTGGTACGCTGGTAGAAAAAGTTTGGGAATCAATGATCTACTCGAATGATGTAGTGAAATATAGACTCTCGTAGAAACCGCTTCATACTGTGACTGCAGTGATCACAGCGGAAAAATTAAACGAAAACAACAATCATTTAGGATGATGTTAATCAGAGTGCCATTTTTTGTTGACTTGGTTGATTACATAAATGGTTGACATATAGGTCCTCAGATCACGTGTCTGTAACTTTCGATTTCGCGATTATGCGTTTTGGTCAACTTTTCTAAATTTTGATTTCGTCAAAGGAGGAACAGCTATTCAGACAAAAATGCCAGCTGGGAATGAGGACAGACATCGATGATTAAAGAGCATTCGTCAACGCACTTATCTAGGTCTTACAGCTGCCATACGACGTAGGTTCCCAGACAGGCAAGTGAACCCAGGCTGTCTGGATGAGAGCCAGAAATGCACAGGGGGCCCCGCAGCCAAAACTACGTGGAGTGACTGTGAAATCGTGGCAAGCGTGTTGACAGCAGTTGGTCCATCCTCGCTATTTGCCTTTAACCCTAGCTAATTTTTATTGTGAAATATCTTTTTGCCTTTAGCGTCTCAATAATAGATTTGGATTAAGGTGCAGCGAAACGAAGGTCGACATTGCGTGAAACGAAATGCGACACGGCGATGCACGAGTTTATCATCAACAGTACAAGCAGGGCCAGGCCTAGACAGTACTGCCTCCTGGGATCGCTTCAATATTCACAAAATATTGCCAGAATTTTTTCCAATATTCGGGACATAGACACCAAGAAAACAGCGGATTTTTAGACCCTGAAGGCTGCGCTTTAGGCGTCGGCCTAGTTGGCCTAGTCGAAGGGCTGGCCCGGAGCACAAGTAATGGAATTGCTCTGAGAATTCTCAACGCTTCCACTTGAATCATGGAACTGAAAAGATTAGAAAGATAAAAGAATTGTCAAAACACCCTTTGAAGCGTTCTACATTTTGAACGCTTTACTCTGGTTTCGAACATTAACAACAACAACCGCTCAAATGAAACGGTTTTATTTCAAATCTGGTTGTATTTTATGTTGATGGCCAAATTACGGCACAGTTATTTGTTATCTGACGATGTATCGCATTAAAAAATTTCGTCTTCAATCAGCGAATAAATGTAATTGTTTCTGATACTTGTGCAGAGGTTACTTCGCAAATAGCTCCGTACCCTCAACACGATCTGAAGAAAAGTTTTCTAAGACAATGCTCCAACCCAGAAAGAATACAGGATTCTAAAGAAAACATTTATACAACCATAGAGTCTTGGGAAAAAGTTCAAACGTTGCGAATAAGCCTGGTCACGGAACACAGAAAAACTTTGGAAAATACGCGGCCAATAGAAAACTCCATGAAAACAGCTCTGCATGCACAGACTTGCGCAACAAAGACATATGGACTAACCATGTGACCGGAAATACGTCACCAGCTATGACGATAATGCTAACGTAAGCCCACAAGAGTTAAATTAAAGACAATTTGGGTAGAAAAGTAGACACTCCACAAGAAAATTGACGGTCTTCGCGAACAGAACAAGACATGACGACACAGGAAGACAACTCTATATGGAGACCCAAGCCTGCAAGCCTTCAAAACGTGCATCGGAAGCAAAAACACCCTATCCAAAGAAGGGTGAATACCGAGCTGTTACGCTTCGGAGGTAAAGAAGCCCGAACAAATGACGGCGTTCCTCGAGGCTTTCCACAGCGGAACGAGGGAACAGTTCACAAAACGTGGTCATGTGATCCCCCACATGACGCACGGCGCCGTAAAGATGAACAAAAGAAATAATGAAAATGTTGTATAAATTACCGTGCATTTTGACATGAAACCAGCCATTAATGGCGGTTCTTGTACTTTCAAATATTGTATCCCCTTGAGGCAGAAGCTGAAATAAAATTTACTAAAAACAAAAACTCCGGGTGATAAACTCTGACAGTCGAAACGACATATTTCAGATGTCAAATGTAATTTCTCATGTTAGGAATACTGCCCAAATTTATGATAAATATATTCTCGCATTGAAAAGTAGAATAGTCACATTTTAAGGGCGATTAAGCCGTCATTCGCTGTGGTCAAGACCGTCCTAGACATTAGCTTTCTCGAACTCACACTAAAGATCAAGCTATGTCTAATGGACCACTAATTCTCCGATGTTTAAATTGTCCCAGAAATTAGGTTTACACTTGTGATGTGCATGGTCAGATCTATGATACCAAGTCGCACATTAGCAAGCAGTGTGCAAGAAAAGAGGAACAGGCGAAAAATAACTAAAGTATTGTCTTCGCTTTTGATTATAGGTCAGGATGTAACAAAAATAGCATCATTCCAAATAAGTTATAATTTGGAAGCAATTACTGAGTAAATATACCTAATTTTAGTAATAATTCTTGCTAAAACAAAAACGTCGGCTTTTTTGGAACCATTTTTGTGGCTTACGTTTTCATAAAGAGTTTTTTCTAGATTTTTCGGAAAACCCGACACTTTTTCGGAACATCCCATTATGCAGCGGTATTTACTTCGTGTATTAAAAGTTTGTGAAAGACTTTGCTCAATAAATGGCTGGAATGTTACATATTCTTGCCCAAAATCATCAAGGGAAAAATGATAGAAGGTTTTAACAGTCCTGAGCTTTCTTCATGATGTTTTTAATATTTCCATCAACTTTCGTTTTTTGAGTTAAAATCACGAATCATTTCCATGTAACAATAAGCTATTGTGAAGTAACAAATTCCTTGATTCATCATTTCTACTGGCAACAAATACGTGCTTTGGGAAATTTCCTACTGCAGATGACTAGATATACGACGTTGAAAGGCTTCATTGGATTCGAAACAAATCAAAATGTGTCAACCTTCTCGCTCGCAACCATCGATTCATTTGAAATGTGAATTTAGCTATTTACGTGATTTTAGCAATGTATCTGGTTTCAGTATACCATGACCCAACGCGTCTGGGCGTCTTTGTGCGTGTTTGATGCTCAGAGAAAACATAGGACCATTGTTCTTGTGTCCGAGCCCTGAATCTACTTTCGCTATACCAAGGGTTCACTTTGTTTTGGTGAGAGGCAAGGTCAAAAGAGTAACATACATTACCAAGATTTCTTGATCAGGGAAACTTTGAATGTTCTTTCACTTCACACCTACTTATGGAAGACAACTGAAAGCTCTTGGTTTGATGCAAGCTTTCGCGGAATCAGCGACAGAACTTTTGTCTCCACAAATGTGACGCTGTGGAATAAACCAGCAATTTTATTTATTAGAAAATCGATTTCACGTCACTCTGGACATCCTCGCTCGAGAAATATTTTCATCGAAACACTGATTTGATCAGAGGTAGCAAATCGTCGATTTCAAGGAAGATGAGCATTTATGCTGAAAACGTTGAATAAAGAAGCAGTGAAACCAAAAGTGTTGCTTTTGTTTCGGTTAACGTGACATAAAGTCTTGATCAGGAACGCTTCAACTCTTCAAATGAAAGTTGGTGCAAAGCATCATGGCTGGATGGAAACACCTGCTTCTCACAAGGTGGGAAAGGTTGAATGATAACCGAAAATGCACAAAGTACGAATTAATTTTTGAGACCGACCACAGAACTAAACTCTGTTTTTGCGACCAGTGGAATGTAAGCCTTCAGTATTTTTTACTTAATCAGATTATCAGACGTACTTTTGCAGTCACATATGTCTTGCAGGTCGGAAATAAGTCGAGTAATTTATTCAGTAAATTTAGTTTCAATGACCAAACGTATTTTTTGAGAAGACAAGTAAGCAAATGTGCAACCGATGTTTGTAAAGAGTAGCCTGGACATATGATGGAAATGAGTGAAACTGCAGTTTGAGACGACTATTGTTTTATGACAAATAATGGTATCTTCTACTTCAGGTTATGAACTGTAACGACTTCAAGATGTCCTAACTGATTTCTTGACTGGATTGCATTTTATAAATTCTTCAGACAGTTCTTGTATTGGAAGGCAGTTGGTTTTTCAATAATATTTCAGTGGTACAGCAAAACACACATCTAAAAGATTTTTGCACACTGAACAACTACGAAAATCATTTTAAAAGCGAAAGAAGCCAAGTAAACTTAATTTTGACTTGCAATGAAGCAAAGCACAAAGTGTGCTAAAAGTTTTTGCCAAGTCCTTAACAACAGGTTAGCAGCAAAAGTGTGCTTCCCCCCAAATTTCAAATTAAGTGGGCAAAGCGCAACTACTTTTGTGAAGTTTTTAACAAGAATTATTTGTGTGTTCATGAAGCTGGTTAAACCGAGTTTCCAAGACATCTTACCTTGTTGATACCTGATCTTGAAAGATATGATGCAGTGAAACGTTTTTCAAACAAATGCTTTGCATAATCTTGTTTGCAAAACAAACCGCGACCTGCTGGGCATACTTCGGTCAAGTTCAAAACATTTACTAGCAAATAATAACCGTTAACTAGACTTTTATGGTAGTAATGCATGACCAATCAACAAACAAATTGTTGTTTTAGCAACTTCATAAAAACCACTCATTTCACAAGATGGGTATAACATTACGCTACACGATTAAGGACGCGCTAGACATAAGTGACTGGCTCAGTTGACTTGGATCGGGTAACACGCTTGAAACACTATAACATTGAAGAAGGTTTCTGATGGACCTCCTTTACGGTTTCCTTTTACTGCACTTGCGTCATTGGTATGTTGATTGACATTTCAATCAAATGCTAAACAAAAACAAAGCACGTGGTTTTTCGGAACGAACGTTGCAGCAAGCAAACAAACCGGCCTCAAACTTAGCCTTGCTACAGAGAATCAGTTTATAACTGTTCACGCCATGCCTAAACGCAGCCAACAATCACGCAACACAGTCGCAATTCCACATAAACTTGTTGTGTGCACGTGAGGAACGAATCATGCGAAAACGCAAACAGCGAAACTGCCTTGGTTTTTCCGGCAGATTACGACAAAGTCTCTCTCAAGTTCCACGCTCAGTTAACGCCTCACCACGCGGCAGGTAAACAGGGTTGCCAGGTTGTCATAAGCAAAAAAGGCGTGATCAACCCTTGAAAAAAGTCAAATAGCACCAAAAAAGCCAAATGCAAGATAATTACACAACGACACCTTCAAACACCCAAACGTACTTTTGAAAAGCAATATATGCATATCATATACATAAAGAGAATAAAACTCACTAAACGTCTCGAAACTTTTGGTCTAATAAACATCTCGAAACGTTTGGTCTTCCGGAAGTGTAAGAATGAAACAGCAAAACTAAGAATTGTTATAAATTCCAGGGCAATTTTCCATTCAATATTTATCATTCTGTGTCCCGAAACAGTGTCCAGAAATCTGCCAGTGCCCAGAAATCTGCCAAAATCTTCTTTATATCTGCCGAATCGACATAAGAATTCTAATTGGGCAAAAAAGGCAAAAAAGCCAGGTTTCATTTGTCCTTTTTCCAAAAATAGAAAAAAAACAAAGGAGGTAAAAATAGCCAAACATTACAAATTTGTACTCAAAAAAGCCAAACTGGAAACATTGCTTGTAAAAGTTGAAGCCGAGGTTTCACGAACAAGTTTCACTATCGTTTGCGACGCAATAAGCAGAGACGCAAAAATGGTATGGAAAAGATGGGAAAAAATCTGCAAACGTTATCCATGAAAAGATATATGAAGCTGAAATGCATTCTCCAGGTTTTTCAAAAATGTCTACAAGTTTTGAGCAGAGTGTAACTCGAGGCTTTTTCAAAACTCTTTGAAAATATATGCAAATACCTGAAATGTATGAAAACATTTTTCTTTCTCATGATAACGACACACTTCTTTTGAGCATAAACCTTTTCATTTGAATTTGTTAACTGTATTGCTGTTTGCAAGACAACGACTTTTATCAAAATAGATTTGTTCATCAGTTGCACAAAATCTTCCGCAGAATGGTCGTCAACATGAATTAGCTGAAGCTATAGGAACGACTAAAATGAAACAGTCATAGTGTGTTTTTCCCTATTGTAGTTGATGTTTTTCTTAGCTGTTGCTAACAGCATCTTATCGCATAATATTTGTACTGCAATAGAAATCATTCGCGCATTAATTTCAAACCATTGTGTATAGATTCACTTTTAGTGCTGAATAACTCATTGTTGCAAACTATAGTTTGGTGATAGCTATCATCATCTCATTCACTTATGAAGTGGAACTGCCCGAGGTTCCACTTGCCGTTGAGAATCGTACCCTCATGATTCTCAGCGAGTATCTAAGGCCAAATTAAAGTAAGGCTTAACCGATTTGACCAAAGAAGCGCTTTCCTCGTCACTTCTGATCGAGGCGTTACGTGTTTCGACTTTCGTCCTTAGGCACTTTCGCTTCGCATTGCTGCGCCGCGTCATCTTGCTTCCCGTTGTCATAGGGTGCTTTCCGCCGGTGAAGTACCCTTGGACTTAGCCGATTTCTCGCATG
>Ga0210059_1006256_pt1 | contig 19132 bp, 12 predicted proteins | sample Ectturendosymbi2_FD_188042 | JGI IMG/M metagenome (GOLD analysis project Ga0210059, IMG submission 188042) | Ecteinascidia turbinata endosymbiont from Florida, USA - Sample 2 (SPAdes) (version 2) | ecosystem: Host-associated > Tunicates > Ascidians > Unclassified | place: Key West, Florida... | reverse complement strand
GTTAACTGCATTGTAAGTTCGTTGTAACGTAATTTTGATGCCTTCGCTTAACTACAGTAATAAAATGAGCTGCACTCATTCATAAAAGTTTGTAGGAAAAAATAGTATGATCTGCTGCTTATTAGACCTTTGTCCATAGTTTGTTCAGTCCCGTCGCTACGAGGGCTCTAGTGAGCTTAGCCCCCACAGACAAAGCTCCGACCCCCAAATTAAAACATGAAACCCTATAAATCAGTGGAGTTTTTGTCAATTTTTAGAATGTAAAGCCTCCCTGCACGAACGCAATATCCCCCTATTGAAAACTTTCTAGCGACGGTTCTGAGACTGCTGCTTATTCATCTTTTATCCACAAGAAGCCCAATCTTACGCAAATGAAACAAGCCTTTAAATACTTACATGCGCAGTGGCATGGCCAGCCCAAAAAATTGGATGGGTCAAAATGTTTAATTTTACGCGAGCAACAGTATATTTTTTGAGATACTTACTCTTAAAGCACAAAATGACTCGATATTCTAAAAATTTGGAGGGGCCATGGCCTCACGGCTACTCCTGTCTACGTGCGGTTTATACAACGTATATGTATTGTAAATGCTTTATGTAAACACGTATTTATATAACACTGGGACCATATTGTTTAAGTTTTAAAAAACTTGTTGATCAGAAGTTTCAGTTATAGTGAAATAAACACATTCAGACTGTCCAAATTCAAAAAAATAAGCTTTGCATTTAATATTTTCGTCCCTATCGCTATGCAAGAAATGGTTTATTTAAAGGCTATACAAAAAAGGGGCGTTTCTGTGTCGGGAACCACCGATGAAAAAACGTATCTGAAAAATTTTAGGGGGGCTTCAGCCCCCTTATCCCTCCCTGGATCCGCCTATGTCTACAGCATCAATCAATTCCGTAATTTGCCTCCCATTTTGCCACTGTTAAAAAAGGTCGTACTATGGTTGAGTGAACATAGTGACATTAAAAATTATATTTGTGTGACATGCACAATAACATGCGTGTCACACAAAGTTTGTCTCCAAAACTGTTCTATCAAACTCAGTCCCTGCTGCAGAACCGTCGTCAGAAAGTCTTCAATAGGGGTGCTTTGCATTTGTGGAAGGGGGCTTGATACTGAAAATTTGACAAAAGCTCCACTTGTTTATAGTGTTTCATATTTCAATTTGGGGAGCTTGATGCTTTGTTCGGAGGGGCTAAGCCTATCAAACCCCTCGTGGCGTTGGAACTGGCAAGCTGACACCTGAATCAGGGTCTTTTGTCACGTTTCGCAGAGTGCAGTAATTCAAATATCGAAAAGGGAAACATTACAGTCGACTTTACAATAATTACCATATTACCATAATCGCTCTATTCAAGCAGAGGTAAGATATAGCTGCAACAAAGAACAAACAAAGCACGTCGGAGAACTAGATGTGCAACCCACTTGAATACATTTATTCTTGCCTCAACATTACCATTTGTCATGTAATTCCAATATGCGATGGCTCCAAGAAAGACAAATATTGAAAAGTAAGCCTCAATACTTGTGATTATTCACTTCTACGAATAGTCTGCCATGAAAACTCAGAGGTTGGTGAAAAAAGAGTTGGAGGTTCGGTGATTATAGTCAAAACCACATTTTGGTGACCAAGACACAAGTTGTTTGAAACAGTGGAGTTCAGTGGGATTCTTGGATGAGTAAAACAAGACGGTCCCTGCTTTATTGGTTGTGCTTGTGTCGACTGGCAAACCAGGCCTGTAGCCAGGTTTAAAGTTTGGGTGGGGAAAAATAAATTTTTAGTGGGGCAAGATTTTTGTTTTTATTATATATTTAAAACAATTTTTTCTAAGCACAACAAAATTCGAGGAAACACAACTAAAATTTTGAGGGACAGTGCCCCAGAATGCCCGCCTCCGTGGCTACGGGCCTGTGATAAACCAGCACCAAGTTATCAAACCATCGAAATATGTTTTAGATTATCGTTTCCTAATTATTACAGGCCCTATGACGCATAGGCGTGTTGTGCAAGCACAAATTTGGGAAGTTTGAGAAAGATTTTTTGAAGTGGAAAGCACTACAAGTAGGTCATCAAGTTTCATCCACAGCAATTACGAAAAATCATTTGACTCGTCCACACATGAATATGGGCACTGAATACAATGTGAAAAAACTTGCAGTTCAAATATTTCTTGGTGCGCAGACACTTTTAGGCACGATAACACTGTTTCTACATCTTCAGATGTTATAGATTTCACGTAAGGATTATAAACTTTTTACTGAATATCGTTGGCTACTTTGCTAACACATACAGTAAAAGAAATCTTTAAATAATGAATGCAAAAGTAGATTTCAAATTTCATTGGTAACACTTACAAAATCGCTAAAGAGCCACTTTTTGCATATTTACTTCATAGTAATGACGACACGCTTTATGTTTTGCGATATTCCTCTGTCTCTTTGCCCATCATTACTACTACTCGTTTCTTAAACTATCAGTGCACCAAAAAAGCGCTACTTTTTCAGGCCGTTTAGGTTCTTTTTCAAAGAGAAGAAAAGTAAGTTTTGCAGTGACCTGGACATTGTTTGGTTGCGCAGGCCTCCTCTTCAAACACGCTGCACGCAGTATCATTAGCATTGCAACTGCGCAACCGTGAGCGAAAGCCTTTGCCGCAAGTGGCCGTGCATGGAGTCCATTGTGTAAGAATCAAACTTTCTCCACCTGCCAACAAAAACAACCGACTAATGATGCAGGAGGTTACTTTTAACATAATGTATTGTTTTTCTGCGTTCTGCTGGCAGCAGGATCCTATGGCTTGTGCTTGTTATTTTGCCGACGGTTTTACGCGAAAGTCTAAACGTACTTGTGTAAGATGTCCGAGGAAAAACATTTTTTGAAATGAACTATGCGCCTATTACCAGTACTTCAGAATCCTTAAAAACTCAATTTGGGACACATTAAAATCTTGGGCCTAGTACAAAAAACTCTTATCTGACGTTTTGTTAATTCAGGCATGAGTTTTAATCATTGCGAACGATAACTTATCTTTTCTCATTTACTCTCAAAGGCAAACTGCCGATCTTTTTCAAGGTGTTCGAAATTTTGTCGGCAATGGCTGTCTATAGAACCAGTTGTTGTGTTACAAAGCACAATTCTGCAAACCATGTACATGCGTATCAGCTTTTAAATTAGCACATTGTTAACACTGATCGTACTTTCCCAAGCTTGTTCACAAGATAGCACTAAAACCCACTTACCTCCATCAATTCTTTCGAGAAAGGACGTACACAAAACTATAAAACACAATATCGCTAAAAACTTCATTTTTTCTGACAAGAAGCTCGCTAGCAGACCCAGGGTAACTTTAACAAAAAGTTCAAACATATTGTTATGAACGGTTTGCAGGACAAGCGAAGACACCCGTCAACGCCTGATGTAGACACATCGTGGCCCCAGGCCAAGGTTTTAAACTTGTTGATACTTGATTAATAACTTCGCAGTCAGTTTAGAAGCAGCTCTGCAGTTCGCAGCAAACGTGAAAGAAGCAGTTCATCACAACCTTGAAGAATGGTGCAGCTGCGTTTCCAGGGCAGTTATTTCAATCGCAAAGTGGATTGAAATAACCAAAATATCTTTGAAGACATACACCATGAAAATTTTCGCATTTATTTTCCATTGTTTCCCGAAAGTGGAAAGTACGGTAACTTGACATCAGATTTCAATTTAAATTTTGTAAACGTTTTATCAAAAAAGATGTATTCTTTATATCTTTTATCGTTTTTTTTCATAATCGTTTTGATTAAGTGTTATTCTTCAAATTTTTCTTTTGTGTTGAAAACGTTTTATATTTTTTTCTTGCTTTTGTATTTTGTAAATGTATTTTTGATTTTTCAACCAGTTTTTCCTTCTTGAAAAGGTTTCATTCACAGCGCAATACTGTCACGCTGTCATCCGATTGGCTGCTCATCCAGGGTCTGAACATTTAACAGAAAAAATACTGTTCGATGATTGGTTGATCGCTTTCGATTGTTTTGTCCTCGGCATCACTTTAAAAATTTTTATATATTTACAGACATTGCCAACTTGCCAACTAATAAAAGATTTCCTGCATCGTGTTATATATTGTTGTTATTTAGGAGCCCTAAAATTGTACTTTTGCAGCAACAAATAGGCCACTGAACTTCATAAAGCAAACTGCGTAAGACCAAATGTTCTCGCAAATGTTGCTGCAGGTCAGAACTGTCTATTTTGATCGCTTTACAGTTCAAAATCACACTGGCGCCAAAATGAAAAGCACAGCGATTCGAAGGCAAGCGTACTGGCAACAGGCGGTTATTCAGATACTGTAGAACATTATTAGAAGAGCGCATAATTTACATTGCAGTTTTTTTTCATTTCGACATGCCAGAGACGCACGCAGGTTCGCTGGCAAACATCACAGATCATTCGTCAAGCGCAGTGTCTTAATGTCACAAAGCTTTTGTTGCGGTTCGCACAAGTTCAGAGCGTTCAGAACAACATCTCGAAATCCACGCTGTACGGGTTGATTTCCATTCTTGCATTATGTCATAAATAAAGGTTTAACAAATTCCAATAAATTCATTACACAACGTGACCTTGCGTCACAATACTGCTTCTTTCAGTAATGACTGTCTCAGTGAGTGTCTCACACACAGTACGATCTAGAGCCAGGTATTTGGTTACTCAAGTCTTCAGGCCAGCCGTACGGCCTGCTTGTTTCATGCAAGAAACCTGCGCTCCACTCATCGAATTTGCTGAAGATGAAGGCAATTGTTTTTGAAACAATTTATGTGATCTAAAATAAACAAAATAGAAGCTTTGCTGTTTCTCATTTTCTTCACATTGCGCGAAAAAGACTTCCATCGTTTTTTTATGAGCGCCAGTTTTTACATACATTGCGTGTAATGCCAGCTCGGTGAGCGTTGACTTCCTTTCCAGCGTGCGAAACCGTTCGCAAATAATTATCATCGTTGTCATGCAGTGATGACGTCCACTACATTATATTACAGCAAATTTTAACACACGACTTATGCAATGGTAAAAAAGTGTGATACCTAGTGGGTTTTCCGAAATTTATAGGAATTATATGCTTTTGCACATGACTGCTGTCGTGGTTTCATCGTAGCTATCAGGAAGATCTACGCATACACCTTTTTTAAGCAGGATTGGGCAAACCGCTTAAGGTTTGTCACTGCACGTAGTGAAGACCGAAGGACATGAAAGGAAACATGGCCATTTTGCCATTCCAATACATATTTTTTGTAAGCAAAAGGTCATAGCGCTTAAAATGTAGTCGTCTTAAAATGCAAAAACGAAATAATTAGCAAATTATTCTACAATTGTATAAGAATTGATTATATTCAAATCAGCAGTAACAGGTGGAGTTCTGAAAAAGCCTTTCTTCGAGATGCAAGAGGTTCAGCATGTGTGAGTGGGGAGTCCCCAAACCCTATTGACACTCAAATGCTGACCATACGTTTTTTCAAATTTTTTTGGAAAATATTTTTTAAGATTATGCAAACATTGATTGTTTATTACATAGTTTTTTAAAAGTTTTTTGGCTCTCAAATTTTTTCTCTCTTTTTAGTTGTCTTCTTTTACAAAATAGTGTTTGTCAATTTTTTCAAGATTTTGGACAAACTATTTTTGTAAATTTATGCAAATTTTTTTTCGTTTATGCAATATTGTTTCCAAGTTTGTGCAACCGCCTCGTGCCGCCATGAACTGTTTTTTGTTCAGACAGACCAACGCATGGTCCAATGTTTGCGTCGTTTTACAACCAATCCGATTAAACTTTATTGTCCAACTAAGTTCATCTCCCTAGGGACACTTTGATGCATTTGATCATAAAGTTTGCATCATGGCTGTCCAGACTTTTAATTAATCACACCTCACTGTTTGTTTTTCATCGATGGATCTAGCAACACCTTGTTCAGATTGTCTTAATGAAGTCCATTTGACCTGTGATTTCGATGTGTTTGAAAAATTTTTTCGATGGCATGCTCAAGTGGGTCTGAATCACGTTTATGACATCAAAAATTCAAGTTTATTCCCATGCAGCTACTTCGATTATACGTCACGTTTGTCCAATAAAGTTCGCCTTGTTGGTAGTTTTGATGCGTTCGATCAGAAATTTCACAGCGCTCTCGTCCAAACTTTATAATTAATTGGACCTCATCACAAGTCTCTGATCGAAGCTTTCAAAGCATCACGTTTGTCTGGGTGCTGGAAATCGTGCACGTGGGTAAGTCTTAGACTTAGAGTGTCACGTGACATCAGGGACAGCTCGTGGTGTTGCAACAATTGTTGAAACATGGAATGTGACTTTACCGGTCTGTGCAGCTTTTTTCGAAAACAGGAAACGCCACGTCAGCGAGCTGTGTGATTATGTTGATCAGTTAACCGTCTTTAGTCATGTACGTAGTTCAGCTTACCATTCTCCAGTAGCGTTGTGCGGTATTCCCGGCTGCTTAAAGGTGAGTGAAAAGCTTTCCCGTCCTGTTTGTGGGAACTTTTTTACAGTGAAAGTGATCTTCAAAATCACGTGACTTGTGTGCGTGGAGAAGTGACACAGAAAGCAGATTGCCCGAAGTGCGGTTGTGTGCTTTCGCCAAATGATAGCTTGAAAGCAAAGCGTGCACTGTGTGGGCGCTTCAAAGATTATCTATCGACTTTGTCAGAAGTCGTGTTTAAATTTCGGCAGTCTTTGAGGTCACTTCACTTCGCCCTCGCATTCTGAAGTCGACAAGCTCCGAGAAGCAAGCACCAGAGGACTATAGAATCAAATAGTCCTTCTGTTAGTGTCATGTGAGGTTACATATTCCGGCGAGTGTTCGAATTTCCGAATCGGTTGTAATCATGGTCGTCAAAACGAGTGACAGGCGGCTTGGCTTATCCATGGCATTTTGAAATTTGATATTTTTTTACCAACGTTTTAGTAAAAAATTTGGTTCATTAGTTTCGAGTTGGTAAAATAAAAATCTACTACGCCCTCCATGTAAAAAATCCTTCCGACGCCCATGGTTGTAATGACTCTGCATCTGAGATGCAATGCAAGGCTACATTTGTTTTCGTTCATTGCAGCGATCTACCCGCCTAAGCTATAATTTCGATAACTCGTCCAGAAATTATCGAGTAGACCACCAGCTGTCACAGATACCTTTCTTAAAGCAAGGTAATGATTTCTTTTTGATTCTTTTATTTTCTTTTTGTCGGTTAGCTGGTTACCTCAAAGTTTTGATGTTAGAATGCCTTCATTTCTCTCACACTACTGGATTCCTGTATTATGGTGGGTGTGTGACGCTACAGTTGGAGTGCTGTTAAAATGTTCTTGCCCCTTATCAGTGTGGTCATGTGCAAACACCTATCCTGTAATGCGTTGTGGCTAACCATTCTTTGTTCTCATGTGCTGTTTGATTGTGCCTATGATATGGAACACGTGTCTGAAATAATTTATTATCACTATTATATTATTATTACTCGCGTAAATAAACGAATCGATGCTGCTTTTACTAGGATACGGGTGGTATTAAATCACTTTCAAACATGACTGCGGTCTCAGCAACACGATTTTTATCGAATTTTTTTTCTTTCAGAGAACCTAGGGTGAACTCTGAGACCGAACCTCAACTCCGGTATAAGGAAGCTTCACTGTCAAGAATGTAATGAAGCGTTTCCCAAATGCTGTGGCGACATTTTGAGTCTGCTGCTGCGCGTTTGAAAAAGACGCACCGTTGGTTAAATGTCCCGATTGCTTAATCAAGGTTTACATTTAAACCTTTTTCCCTGTAAACGTTCATCTGAAACAAGGGACTCCAGATCTTTTGTCAGAGGGCCACATAAGCTCTTACACAACAGGTCGAGGGCGGACACCTTACTTCGGGATACTTCGGGATATGTTACATTCTATCAAATCAACAAATGTTTCGTAAAATTATTTTTTCATTATTGACTAAGTCTGTTTGCGGTCGGATAAAGTAGCTTCGCATGCCGGATTAGGCCCGCGGGCCGTAATTTGGAGACCCCTGATCTAAAATCATACACTCGAAAAACAGCAGCTAAAAATCAGCAGGAGGAAATTCCATCAAATTGCAGAAAAATTACGCCAGGCAGCATCTGAGGAAAACGAGGTACATGTTTCATATCTACACTTTGAACATGAACAGAAAAACATTCATTTGTTTACACATTAATATTTTTTTACAGTAAAGCGATTTTTTGCCCGAGGTTTGTTCAAGTACAAGACACATTCAGAAGCAACTTCTACCAGTACCATCAGCTTGCAGCAGCTACGTTCGCGGCATACCAAAAGTTTCTGTTGATTTTTAGCGCTACTAAGCGGTACTAGCGTGATAACCTTATGAATTCTGTAACACGCACGCTATAGGCTTTGACAAATCATTTTTATCAATGCTACCCACAGAGCGCTTTATTAAATGACCCTCTAAGGCAGGGTTGTCAAACATATGGCCCGCGGGCCGAAACCAGCCCGTTGCGAGGTTGAATCCGGCCCGCGGGATGATCTTGTAAAGTAAAAACTTTGATTGCTAAAGAAGTTTATCCAGCCATACTTCGATAACTGGTGACTAGATTTCAATTACTTGAAACCTTAACGCAATTTCATATATTTTATTGTTTTCCACTGTTTTCTCACGTGAAAATTTCCCGTTTTCTGCATATTTCATTTTGCATGTTCACACCGGCTTGACCTTTCCAATAGGTATGTATGAACATGCAAAAGGACAACTACTGTTGATAAAGTTTAACACTAGAACTCCGGGAAAAATATATCTTAGCTCCAACGATGTCGATTTCGAAACCTTCGGAGTTCTAGGTACAACTTTAATTAAAATTCGCTACGTGAAGCTTCTATTCCAATTATTGACCGAAAAGTAAACTGCACAGAAATCAGTTCGACAGGGTAAAATTTGAGAATCGGTAAAAAGCAGTAACTGCAGAAAATTGCGCACTGAATTATAAAAAATGTCGAAATCGACATCGCTGGATTTCTAGTGTCAAAAAATACACAGAAATGTTAACCAAAACCACTGGCTCAAGCAACTTCCTGTTTCAAATATGTCAAACTCGAGTGAAAACGGGGAGGACATCTTTGTAGTTTTTCGTGAAAATAAGAGACAAGGAAATTGTATTGCGGCGTAAGCACATATTGTTAGATGCAGAACTTGCTCGGATTCCATGTTCGGATTGGGCTTTTGCTTTTCCTTAAATTGCTCAGTTTAGCCTTTATTCTCTATTCCATGGCAGCCTCATTTCCCAAAATGTTTTTATCGAAACAGAGAAAAGTCGACAAACAATGCAGAGTTTTCTAAGACAGTTGGTCAGTTTTCTATTTTTTACGGAGGTGAATGAAATACTTGTATGTTTGGTGTGTTCACAGTGTTGCAGTTGACTGCATCGCCTTGAACTACTGACGCAAGCACAAGCGAAAGATTGTAGTTCGGGGTATAAACCAACAGGAAAGCAACCAGCAGCAATAGAACTCCCTTGACGAGTTAACTCTACTACTGCTAGGTTGCACTAAGTTTATATAGGGATAAGTGAATTACGATAATTCGCTTGTGGTAATTATCACCGTGACTTGTTACTTATGGGCACCATCTAGCGGTGACCATTTATTTACATGTGGCGCCATCTCTAGGCCGCCGCAACAGCAGGTTTCAGTGGTGAAAAATATAACATTCGACGCCATTATGAGACTCATCATGCCGAAAGATACCGTGGCTTGCAAGTGCAACCGAGGAGAGAGAAGGTAAAAGTATTGATAGCAGGCTTGAAAACACAGCAGTCCGTTTTTACCAGTTGCCGAGATATACGTGAAGCAGCTGTGAAGGCCAGCTACCTTATTGCTAATGACATAGCGTTAGCGTCAAAGCCACACTGTGAGGGTGAGTTCATGAAGACGTGCATCCTAAATGCTGCAGAAATCGTGTGTTCTGAGAAGCTAATGTTTTTGCTAATATTAGCCTGAAGAGAAACACTGTGGCAGAGAGGATTTCGGACATTTCCAACTTTAATGAACCCACAGAACGAGATCCACAAAACGTTGCCAACAGAACGTGATAAACGAAAATTATAGAACCAACCTTGTGCTGTGAGGACCTTATGTCCTGCACCAGAATTATCAGAATCAGCCTTATGCTGCGGCAGCCTTGTGCTGCAAGATTCAAAGACCTTATGTCTTACGAAACAGCCTTATGCTGTGACAGCCTTGCGCTGCAGAGACGTAAAGACCTTTTGTCTTTCTCTTACGGACCAACCTTCACGGTCCTGGTAATTCTAAGAATAGGGAGTGCCTCGGCTTTCTCCACTACTAACGAACAACACAACTCGTTGGCCAAGGAATGCCTAACGAGGAAAAAGTCAAAAACGCGGCCCGGGAATTACTCGAGGCCCAAACAAGGGGAAACGTCGCTAAGGACAATACGCGTGCAATGACATGCAGCCATTCTGCGAACGTTACACGCGGACATTTCGGACGTTGCACAACTAGCCATATTAATTCGTGGCGTTGACGAAACTTTGTCTGTCACTGAGGAGTTCCTGCGGTTGGTGCCTATGATGGATACCACAACAGCCAATAATATTTTCAACTCTCGGAGTGCTGAACAGGGTCGGAGTAGACTAGTCCCGAACTGTCAGTATCGCTGCAGATAGCGTGCCATCGATGACCGGAAAAAAGCAGATGTTGCGACAAAATTTAGAGAAAAAGTACAGGTTGTAAGTGGAGGACGTGAATTTTGGACATATCACTGTATTTCGCACCAGGAGGCATTGTGTTGCAAGTCGTGAAAAATGGATCATGTCATGCAAGTGGGTGTCCGGACAGTTACTTTCATCCGAGTCAGAGGTCTTAATCACCGTCAGTTTGACAGTCTTCTCAGTGATAAGGCGTTTTTTGATTTACGTGGGAAAATTGAAAACTTTATGTCCTAACAATCATTTTCAGATAAGCTTGAACGCTTTGCATTGAAGTTATGAAAACAGTTGGAAGTTGTCAATACTTATAAACAGGGTGTTATACATAGGGTTACCAACTTTATGTTTCACCATTCCGGGACACCTTAATATCAAGAATCCCAAGATTGATGCAACAGAAGCTTACGAAACACGATAGACATCAAAAGTAACAGCACGTGCTGCGTGTCGTAGATGATGATTGTGCAGCGTTGGCCTAATAACCTCTAGGGCCCTAATTAATTTTATCATAATAGAAGAAACTTGTGAAATGGTGAATCTTTAAGGCACAAATGCAAAAAACTACTAAAACAGGAAAAAATTTCAAAGATATATCAGTCTTAATTTCAGGAAATACTGTATAGTAATCAATGAACTCTCGCTAAGACAAAGAGCTGTCAGTAACTTCCGGGACAAAAGTGACCCAACCCGGGACACGGGACGCCAGACGTCAATTCCGGGACTGTCCCGGCTATTCCGGGACGGTTGGCAACCATAGTTATACAGTGAGTTCCGAAAAAAATCGCGTTCTAAACACTTACAAGCAGGGCTGTGGAGCCGGAGCCCAAGCAATTTTGGAAACATTTTTTAAATGGTTGACTCGGAGCCTGAGTTGAAATTGGGTTCCGGTTCAAGCGAGTTACTCAAATAATGCAATGATTTTCCTGTTTTTTGGGCCAAATTGTTCTGGAGCCGGAGCCAAAAATCTCAAGATGTTGGAGTTGGAGCAAAACAATTAGATGCCCGGAGCTGGAGCCGGAGCCTGAAATTTGAGCACTGGCTCCACAGCCCTGCTTACAAGTACTCTTTGGAGGGGTTGAAACTGCTGATCAAGTTCACTTTGATATGTTGATGATATTTTACCCCGTTATGCTACCAAATTTTCTCTTGAATTGTAGCACCTTTTGTAGATGTTAACATGACCCTTGTAAGTGATCTCACGATGTAATTACTATTAAAATCATAGTAGGAGCTGCTAAAATCAGTGCATTGTTAATGGCATGATTGTACTGGCGTTCTCTCTTTGATTTGTAATTCACTTGTTTTCAGAGTTCAAACTGTTTTATTTCTTGTTAAAAAAAATAATATAAAGCTGAAATAAGTAAATTCGCTTATTAAAATGCTGATCTAGTATGGTGAACCTGAACAGGTACTTGAGTTTTCATCACCAGTAGCACTTGAGAACAGGTACTTGAGATTTCATTTTCTACATTAACCTAACTAAAAAAAAAAATAAGCTCAGCGGTGGATGTGCCCTTGTCATTCTAAACATTTGCTGTGAAAACGTTTGACTTACTGTGGTTGAGGAGCGACTGTCACACCTGCATTATGTGTTTTAACAACTCTGTTTAGTGTTACTCCTGTAGTCTTCGTGCTTGTCCTCATGCAATCCGCGTGGCAGTTGCCAGTCGTAACAAAAGAAAGATAAATTTGAGAGTTCTGTAGATCGAAAGATCCCGAAACTTATATAGAATTTTGTTCAAGGAGGCCTCGTCTTTTTTGCATGGGATCTCGAGTAATTCGAAGACTTCAGTTTATTTGATCACAAGTAGCTACAGTAACAGCAGCCCTAAAATCTATTTCCAGCACAATTCGTCTGGAATACAACTTCGAGAGAAAAACAGAATGATATTTGAACATGCTCCTATAAAATCGCGATTTTTGTGTCATCATTCGATTAGTGCAGCTGGAATTTGTTCAAAACTTGTGCACTCAAAAATAGTGTAGTTACTGATTCATGTTAGGTTTGGGTACTCAAAGCTGCTGGATCACCAGTAGCCGGTATCTGTTGTGCTATTTGGTATTTCTGTACGATTTTTCTGTTTTGTTTATTTACTTCTGGCTATGTGTCTATAATTGTTTGTGCAATGTTTAAATCAGTGGTGCACAACCCGCGGCCGTACGGCCCCGTATGGCCTTCGATAAAAAATTATTCGGGCCTGTACATGTAATTTAAAACATAAATTTAGAGGCCTTGCGTTATACAACCTCTTTATCTACTCTATATGAGGATAATTAGTAGAACACGCAGGGCGTACTGAGGTTAGAGATTTCACCCGGGAAAAGAAACAGTTTGGCGCCCCCATGTTCGAACCTAAGGTCTTCTGGGAGTAAATGTACTGTATTGAAGAAAGCACTTGCGATATTGTGGGGACTTTTCGGCGTCCCCAGTGATTCGGCACCCGGGGCATCGTTTCCCCTTGCCCTCCCCTCGTTACGTCCCTGGAAAGACATCCAAACAGACGTCTGTAAGCAGAACAGAAGCAATGCAAAAAATGAAAATATCTTGAGCTCACTGGCAGCCGTAAGTCATAAAAATAAATTTAATGCGGCCGGCAATAGCAAGAAAGTTGTGCAGTTGTGCAGGCTTAAACAAACAAATCTCTGCGCGTATCTGTAAACTGAAGAGTAAATTTGTTGGACAAGCAGAGCAGGCTACACGAATAATACAAAGTAGTGTTATTACAGCTCGGAGAATCCTTGAGTATTACCATGTCGAGTTGTTGAAACACGTAATGCGGGTCCAGGCACGCAACTAGGTGGGGCGACCGGGCAATTGCCCCCTCCCGACATTTTTTAAAAACATGTTTAGTTGTTAGTGTGACGTTCGTCACATGTCAGCTGTAGTCGGAAAACATCCCCGATGCGAACAAATGCGAAAGCGCAGAAGTCTAGGAATAAAAACACCCCTAGCGCTGAAGCTAGGGGGACGTTCTTTTAACCTTAGTCGATGGCGCGGTGAGAACAAGTTACGATTTTGCCTCCTCCCCAAAAAATAGCTTCATGATTGCGTGAGAGCCGAATCGCTTACGTGGGCGCCGGAAAGTCCCAACAATGTCACAAGTACTTTCCTCCATACAGTACATTTGGTTCCAAAAGATCTCAGGTTCGAACATGGGGGCGCCAAACTTGTTTCTTGCCCCGGACGCCATCTAACCTCGTCACGCCCCTGGGTTCACACCAACGGCACACATTTTGTAATTTCGCAAACGAAGCAGTCCCGTCGCCACGGGGGCTTTTCCTCCCCAAACGAAGCTCCAAGCCCCCCCCAAATTGAAACAGAAACACTGTATATCAATGGAGTTTTTGTCAATTTTAGAATGTCAAGCCCCCCCGCAGAAATGCAAATCCCCCCTATTGAAAACTTTCTGGCGACCGGTTCTGAACCGAAGGCATGTGATGTAAATTAACGTTTGCAAGATGCAATTGAGTTCAAATAACTGGTCTCCACAAAGGTGATGTAGACATCAATCGGCAAATGTGTTTAATAGGAAATCGATTTTCACGTAACTCTTCTACGCATACTCAGTCCTGAAATCTTATTATTCATATTTCTGTTGATTGAACAAGTGACGCAGGTCCCCAGCGTCTGGCTTCAATCAATGCGCCCCTGGTCGAACTTAGAACATGGACCCAGAGGAAGGTAAAATGAAAGTTTGGGATTGCGGCAGTTCAGTGGAGCTGCGCCCGCCTAAAACTAAAGCTCCGTCGACAAAACCATCATCCTAAATCCAGGGGAAAAGACGCGTTAGTAAAAAGTGGCTCATACTGGTGAACTGTTGCGGAGTGGAGGTGGCAGAGACTGGTCTCGATGCACGTGTTCTACTCCTTTGCTGCGACACGCACTTCCAAGCTGCAGTTTAGGTTTAAACGACGTGCAGCTTTAATGCATTTTTCAAATTCTCGTGCGGTAGTTGCGACCCATTCTCAATCGTACCAGTGATAAATAACGTCATCAATGAACATGACAGCATGCCGCCGTGGTGTTTGCCTGTTTAACTAGTACAAATAATTCAGCAGGTCGTTCACGGCAGTTTATTCCGATAGCACGTTCAACGATGAAGTCATCACACACAGCACCGCAACACAAACAGATACAAGACACTCGAAAATCCACAGCCATAATAAAACGCTCCAATGTCGTGTAAAGCAAACAAAAGTACAGAATAAGCAATATCGGGCACGCGAACACTTCGTGTAGTCTGTTCCGGCAGAACAGCTGGTGAAAAAAATCAGAGCTCAGCGACACTGAGGCTTCGGTTGAACAAACTGACGAACATTCAGTGCCTGACGTTGCCCGGTGTTCGCAGACGTCCGGTTTCAAGTTCGAGCAGAAAACAACAAGGATGCATTTGCTACTTAACCCGACTTTACAGTCAATGACGTGTCTCTTCACTCCTGCTTTTGGTGACGCTGCCGGATGTAACTCGCAACCCCATCGATTATGACATCACATAATCCTGGGGACCCCAGTGCAGTTTGTTTCTTCGCATGCTCGGAAAAGAGAAAGCTGCGCAGGGACGCGAAGACGAGTCGCGCTGTGGTAATTCCCGAGGCCTTTGTTCACAAATGAGCAACGGTGACGCAGGCGAAGGATTCCAGACGCTGCTGCGGGCAGGGCGTGTTCACGTCAAGCCAACAAACAGTTTTCAAGTCAAGTAGGATACAAAGGCCGAACACGGTTTTCGAGCGGTAAGCCTGGAGAGCAGGTGGACAAGAAGACCATGGACGGTTCTTATTGTGCTCGTGCACTGGTCACTGGATATCAGGTGCGCGCACGCCGACCCGTGCACGCAGGTGGGAGGGTCTCACACAAATGGCCAGGGGCACTCATAGAAATGACCAAGGGGCTTGGCGCAAACATCGCAGGGCAACAAAGCGGAGGGCAAAGAATCGAGTTCGCAGTTCATTTGAAACATTGCTTCAAGCTACAAGCAGCGAATCGTTCAGCAGACAACCGGGCAAAACGTTTCACGGGCACAGCACGTCACTTTTTGCTAACGAGCACTGGCGAGTGGAGACCATGTGGCTCGCAACCGCGTGCGTGCTTCACTTTGACAAGTCCCGCTGCGGTGCAAGAGAACATGTTGTGCACAGTGAACAGCGACTACGGCGTTTGTCCTGAACGGCCAGCTTTGGCTACAGACACTTGCGTAAGCGTAGACGCGTCTCTAATTTGAGACACTTTCCTGCACGAAATAATACAGCATACCAGGTTTTGGACATTAAAAGAAAATACGCAAAGCAGCCGATCATCTACGCCTGACCAAATGTTCGTCAACACTGCACGGCTGAGCAAACACGTGACGTCGTGGCCGCTGCAATGAGTGCAAAGCAGGTTGCGGCAAGGCCAGCAGCTGAGCGAAAAGGAAAGCGAGCAACGAACAGGCCCGGTTCGTTTTATACTATTGCACCGGAAAGCGGAGTAACGTCAAGCATCATCAAGTAACGTTGGGACGACTTTGAACGGAAGCAACCCAATCTGTCGTTGGCAAAAAAACGTCAAAACCCCCCTCTCGCAAATCCGCTTCAGCGGTGTGAATGAATCGCATAGGTTGTCAACACGAGGAGCGCATGCCGTTTTTTTACCACACCTTCTTCCTCAAAGGCAAAACTAGCGCAACGGACATTTGGTCAACGTAGCGCTCGTCCCGAAGGAACCGTGCGTTACGGTGCGGGCGTTACAGCAGCTCGGCTCCAACGCGAACAAGCTGGTTGATTGCCTGAAACTGATAAAGTGACGCAAGCCGCTCGTCCACGCTTGCTTTAAGAACAGAACGTATTCACACGCAGTCGAAAGAAATCGTCGGTAAAGAGATTCGCGCGCAACTTATTATTTCATCACAGTGGACCCGGGGGAGTGGGGGGTGCATGCAAGCGAGTAGACGAAGATATTGTGACTGACAGAAAAAAAACAGGAAGGTTGTGAAAATAGAAGCGAAAGGTGGGTATTCTGCTGAAGCCAGAGGACTGAGCGGAATCCAAGCTGATGCGACTACGCAGCAGATCGGTGTATGCGCGCGCTGGCGTTTGTGTGTGTGTGTGTGTGTGTGTGTGTGTGTGTGTGTGTGCGTGTGTTTATCGATTGCACAACCGGACTGAGCGGTATTCATCGCAGTAAAACAACTCGCAGCTAAAGAGTCAGCGCGAACCAGTCCGGGCAGGAACGGCGAGAGAAAGGAAAAGCGCGTTTCAGGAAAAAAAATGTAGTAACAGAACAGCGATTCAGGATTTGCGTCATCCCCAGCCGGGTGAATGTAGCTTTTTCTGATTTCATACAACAAAACAGGAGGCGATCAAAAGCACCGGTGATTTGCAACTGACCGAAGACTTGCGAGTCACAAAATATTGCTACACGTGGCTCGTATCGACAATGAGGGAAAAGGGCGCGCCAATTACTGTCAGGAATAATACACAGGTGCAGAGCCGCTGCTAATGAGTGGAAGCAAACATTTGTAGGTTTGCTTGTAGAGGGGTTTGCGTCAGTACCGTTTCGCGAACGGTTGGAACCCTGCTCAGGAATCCTGGGTGGCCCATTACCAAGGGGTTTGTTTTTTCTTGATTTAATGTTCTTAGAAAGATGTTAGAAACCTGTTTCCATGACTTTTCCTGATTTTCACATACAAATGCAATGGTGTCAGAGTTATTTTACAAAAATGTCCCTGAAGGCCTATAAATAGAAAATTGGGGGAATCTACTGCCTGAGGTTACCTGATGTGTAGCAAATTTCGCACACCCCACTCACGCCTACTGCCTTAACATTTTAATATGACATCGCAAATATGATATATCGCAAACCTAAGATGCAAAGAGCATTCCTGCACCATGACTGGATGTCAAGAAAAAAACGCATCTGAAACGGGTATGACGTTTTTTACGCACAATCAAAAATTCCCCTCTAGAAAAGCAGTTTGGGGTTACAGTGCATAAAATTTGTATGCTGTGTATGTTTCGCTGGACACATACGATTTTGTTGCAAAAGTGATTAAAAATGGACGTCGGGGAAGTCAAAATAGTTTGGTCCGGAAATAGCGGATGGCACGTGTCCCAGGAAAAAGCAATCGAATGTTGGATGGCATTGCGCCCATCGTTTCCCGACTCGTAGAGCGTTTAGAGCAGGGGGTGCCAAAAGTGCGGCCCGTGGGAAGAAATTCTGCGCCCCCCCGTCCGGGCTCATAACCTACTTACATTGTTTATGAAACTTAGCAGATACTAAGTAACTATCCCAACCGTGCCGCGCTTCCAAACCTCGTAGCCCTATACACAGGCCTCTTTTTAGCCTGCAAGACCAACATGTCAAAATTCGCCGCTTCCAATACTTCAGCGCAAACGTCGCAAAATGTAGCCTGCAGTCCACCTTTATAACGCGTGAATAACGCAAACAATCCTTAATAATGATTTATTTCACAAGGCAGTGTCAAAACCGGTATGTCTGGTGTGCACGAGGGGGAAGGGGGAGGAACAATTCCCCGGGCGCCGAAAAGCCCCAACAATGTCGCAAGTACTTTCTTCAATACAGTACATTTGCTTCCGAAAGACCCCAGGTTCGAACATGGGGGCGCCAAACTTGTTTCTTGCCCCGGGCGCCACCTAACCTCGTCACGTCCCTGCTGGCAAGCGACGCCATTTGCACTGTGAATTTTACTGGCAGTGCTTTCAGGGCATTTCTACTTCAAACAAAGTCAGATTAACGTTAGTAGAACGCAGGCTATGCAGCTTTGGGGAAACAAACGAGTAAGAAAAGGCGTATTCAAGATGAAGGCCACACATATAAGACATATTGACTAAGAGTTCCGTTATGTTGATATAACCAAAGGAATGTTTGTGATTCTTTACCCTACATCATACAATTTAGAGCTTAAGCCGAAATTTACGGACAAAAATTACTATATGCCGCGGTCCGCCAAGACTTATGTATAAATGCGGTACATGCCTATGGGCGGCCCATGCCTGCAAAACTTTGGGCACCCCTGGTTCACAGTTTTCCTGAGCAGGGGATTGCCACGTGTCAGGGTTTATCTGTCTTATCCTTGACGCAATGCAACTTGCGCGAAGGTGTGATGTGCCTTTTGAATGTTCCACGGTGTGAACAACCGCATTCAGAAAAAAATGATGCTGGAGGTTTTTTCTCAAAAGCTCAAGTCGACGCGACATCGCTGACAGCTCGGCATTCTGCGAGCGAACGCTCCAAAAACGGTACTGCGCACGACAAAACCAGAGACGAGTCGGACTAAATGCAAGAGCGGCACAAAAACAAACCACAAAATCGGGCAAAAAAGGCGCCAGCAGCCTCTCCGCGGTGGGACTTGTGGCGTTTTTTCGCAGGTAAACTGGCCGAGCAAGGGTGCATTTTACAGGTAAACCCAATG
>Ga0210059_1006255_pt1 | contig 19133 bp, 15 predicted proteins | sample Ectturendosymbi2_FD_188042 | JGI IMG/M metagenome (GOLD analysis project Ga0210059, IMG submission 188042) | Ecteinascidia turbinata endosymbiont from Florida, USA - Sample 2 (SPAdes) (version 2) | ecosystem: Host-associated > Tunicates > Ascidians > Unclassified | place: Key West, Florida... | reverse complement strand
CCTATGAATTTAAGAGAACATTTTCCTGAGGAAGAGTTAACTCTAGGTAAAAACAGGTTTTTAGAGGTTGCTAGTCTTGTGGAATGATAATGGATTGAGCTGAGTGGAACAAAATATTCATCAAAATATTCATCACATTCATCTGATGCAGTTCCCTCTGACTTAGCCGAATTCCATGTAGTGGCCCTTGTGTGACCACTACACAGCCCATGGCTCGTGCCATGCCTGCCATACCCTAGATACGCCACTGCATCTTTCATCTGATGTTAATTGCCGTTGCTTGTCCTACACTAAGTTTGAAATCATTCAGCTGCCACCGGAAAGAGTTAGCAGCAAAATCTAACGAAAGTAGGAAGATGCTTTTGTAAGTACTGAGGATGTTGACCCTGCCATTACTTACAAATAGCTTGCCATCCGTTTTCTCGATAAATCACATGTGAATGAAATGAAACTAAATTGAATTTTCCCCAATCGATTTGCATTGGTTTAGTGCAGTGGTTCCCAACCGGGGAGGAATTCCTTCCCAGGGAGGAATTTCATGAGTTCAGGGGAGGAATTTCCACTTCATGGTTATGTTACCTACTCATTGTAGTATTGTAGCGTACTTCTTTCTAAAGTTGACATTGGCTCTTTCAATTAGTTATATCACTTTGCATTTGTGAGTTATTTACTGGACTATCAAACGTTTTTTGTTGACGAACTTTAGTGCCATTATTTGACAACAAATAGTTTTTAGCCCACTTTTATTGACCAAGTTTTTGTAGTCAATACAGAACATTGTTCCAAACGCATTTACTACTAACCTACGAACCCGAACAGGGGAGGAATGACAGCTTCATAGGGGAGGAATGAAAAATTCAAAAATGCGCAATGGGAGGAATGCATCCAAAAAGGTTGGGAACCACTGGTTTAGTGGTTTATTACAGCAATGGATTAAAAAAAGACTTCAAACACGCAAGAATGGCTAGCTTAGCGGTTTCCAACCGTTTTTGAACGCGACTCAAATCTGGGTTTAGTGAACACCTCGCGATTTAAGCCTCAAACAACGTATGAAAAAACACTGATTGCATCGATGATTTTCAGTAGTAAATTGCTAAGTCGTTTTTAATGTCAGCAATCTACTCTTTTCTTAAGTAGCCTATGCACGCTACAGACAGACACAGACAAGCAGTGGTAACGTTGAAAATACACGGCTCCTGCCTCGGCGCGACCCATATGTTGACCCATATCCACCTTTGTTTAGGTTTCGACCCATACTTTGGGAACTACTGTGCTGATCAACGAACCAACCGTTGTGTTAAGCTGCAGCGACAAGTAATTCTTATTTTTAGTGTACAGCCGTGGCGATGATTGTAATTTAATTTCATTTATTTGTTTATGACCAGACACGAAGTCCATAGTATAAACACACACACTCTGCATAACGCAAGTCGATAAAAACAGACAAAACAGAACGTAGTACAAGTCATTGAAGCCAGCAGAATCACAGGTGACAGACACACTTTGCAACTGCATTGAAGACAGAACCATAGGGTTACAGACACATTCTTAACGCTAAAGTTAGCTAACACATAACACTTGTTACAAAACTACTGCGGAGTAGGGCGCTAATTCCTAAATTGGTCGAGTCTAGGTAAAATACGAATGCATTGTGACATAACATGCCATCAATCAAACGGATACTGCAAAGTTCGATCACTCATTCTCAGAGTAAAATGCGATTGTAGTGTTCAAAGTATAGTGACGAATACAAACAATCTGACAACATCAAAGCACGTGACTGTACGTTGTTCGAATTTCTGCATCTTTCGAGAAACAGGTCACGTGTATTTTCGTAACAGAGCTTCAAAGGTAGGAATGTTACATTGAACCTGATGGCTACTCACACTCGCTCTCCAGGGCAGGTTGTATAGAGCTCTGCATCCAAAATTTTAGGCCACACGCAATCTCTGCATGCATGACTTTCTGATAATCAATTGTCGGCTACCTTCCTTTTCCGAAAATACACACTTTTGTGTAGACTGAGTGGGTCAAATATATTCAGGTTTGTTGAAAGGACATGTGTAACTTTCCCCAATTTACAATATTGTCCATATCATATTTATGAATTACTGTATATTGTTAACTTCATATAGCTAGTTATTAATCTAATCGTTTTGGGGAAGCAGGTTTAGAGCAAGCAGCGTACAAAAATGCTACCACAGTCGCATTTCATAGCATTTAATAACATAAAATCCAAACATTTTTCAAAGGCGTTGTGGGACTCCTAGCCTTACGTCATCGGCGGCGCACGTCAACCAGTCGCTCAAGAATTTAACAAGATCCACATCTTATATGCGCGAAAGTTTTGTAGACCTGCTTCGGGAGTCGGTATCTTAGAGCAAGCTTGCTGCTCGGCTTCGATTGAACGTGTGTTGGTGAACATCAGAAGCACGTAAATATAAAAAACGCAATCTTAATGCCAGTCACGGTGACTACTTGCTCAACTGCAATATTGGCTGCTAAATTCATACTGCTGATTTTGCATTTATAGCATCGAGATTTCAACAAGCGCCTATACAAGAAAGTTTTACGAGCAAAAATGGCTTTCACCCAAAGTAGAAACTTGGAATTTTACTAAAAACATTTTTTTGAAACTTGTCGGTTAAATGAAAATAGCCTTAGTAGCTGCCGACTTAAATCTGAACATAAGTATTCACGAAAAAAGCGCAAGAAAATGCACGTTTTATAGATAATGCTTTTAAAAACAAGACGCAATAAATATTTCAATGCTGTGACTTGACTTCTGTGTGCCCCACCATTAACAAAATTTCTGGCTACGTGCTTGCCCACTCTCGTCCTGAAATAAAATAACACGCTTGCCCCACAAAGTAATTCTATGGAACCGGAACCCAGATTTCAGGTTCCAGGTTTCCGCTACACCATGCAACAGTATTTGGCGCTGGCTCCAACTATACAAATAGGCTTTTAACCTCTTCCCTCCCATCTATCACTTTCCAGCCCCCTTTTCGTTTGATGGCAATTTCATTTTGTGTTTTTTTCCCCAAGCACAGTGGCAATAATGCAGGAAGCAAAAGTATTGTCTTTAGGCCATTATTTGAAAGAAATGATTCATTAATTAACTTTGTTTACACACAGAGACGATGTAGATTTTAATGAAATCGTTTTGGACGTGCAAAAAGAACAACTCGTTTTATCTGAAATAGATTTTTATTGAAAATCGCTTGTAAGACAAAAAATGACTTTCTGTTTATTCTCGTTGCTTTTCTGTAACAAGGCATGTTTTACTGCAAATGTTTGTGAGTTTGGTAGTATCTACATGGAACGCAGGTTTTCGTTTAAATACATGGGCAAATAGTGCTTGTAAGTGTTGTTTCCTACAACAAGCAGTCACAAATGACGACTGCACGTACAGATTGTATATACGTGTTCGCCCACATCTAGTAACCTGATTGATCAGGGCATTTGATTGGTCAGTTCATAAGCCTTACGATGCAAATTTTCATTCAACGTTTTGTCTCCTCACTTCAATTGTCTGATGATTTTCATAAAAGTCTATTTCTCTCCCAACATGTAACGCTTCTGCATGAAGATGACCGAATGCAGTAGTCACCGTTTGTTTCAGCTTTCATTCCTATTATGTAATAATAATAATAACAAAATATTCAGTATGCAATACAACTGCAACATAACTCCAACCTGTGAAGCGTTGTACAAAAGTATCGTACGCTTGTGTTCTTCTAACAAATGTGATACAGACCTTGTGCATGAGACAAACACGGAAACAAAATTGAAAGATTGCAAGTCTTTGTTCTTTTCCTTCATCGGTCGTTTCTTTTTGTTTTCAATCGTATAAGATGGTTTTCACGTGAAGTTAAAAATATGCCTCGTTGATGTTCTTTGTAAACCACATTTAACGCGGTGCCCTTTTCTTGCCCTGAGTTTGTGGACCCTGCCCTGATGTTCATTTTGTAACAAAATATATCTTTGCTACCGCCCGCCACGACGCTCGTACCTGTAACTTTTACTGCGTGTACGATTGTTACGTTTATAAAGTCCCTTTGCGCAATGAATGATCTTGTTAATGTTTTGAACGAAATCTCAAATGCATGCTGGGGCCACATTATCATTAAAATAGTCTCTTGAGACTGACTCCCTGCCAGTCCATTTGATTGAGATGACATTGTAATGATTTGAGACCAGGGTTTGGGAGCATTTTGTGAAGTTGGATCAGTAAAATCCAGTAAATGTATACCGCTGAAGTAGGCTACAGCATGTCTAAACGCACCGACTTGCATTTCAATATTTATAAAAGCAATCCACTTAAAATATGATGACAAAACCTGGAAACCATTCATTGTAGCCTATGCTGTGACAGAGCAACATACTAACAGCAGTTGTTTGTCGTTGCTGTTTGTTTATCTCTTAACATGGTTGAAGTATGAAAAAACATTGCACTGCGGACTACCTGAGATGACATGAAGTGCTTGACGGCGTGAATAGGAACTTATAACAACTCTTCTGTACGAGCTTGTGTGGTTTTGATGTCTGACGTTTTGATGAATCCAGGGGAAGGTCGGTGCATATGATACGGAATTTTAGTTTCAAGATTATCGCCATGCATGGTTCCATACAGATGTCATCCAGGTTCAGACTTATTTCCACATACCTGACAAGGATAAGCTATTATTAGATGTGGTACCATGCTCATCTGTCGTGCGGCATTGCTTTGTTTCCATGCAGTTGATCACAGCAACAACAATTTAATCAATCGCGTTGTTCGATTTTTCTGCGTAAACGTCTGTCATACATTCACGTTTTGGTCTCAGCCTGCTATATAGCGATTCTATCTTCTTGTAAATGGTGACTATACCCGGTTCATTTGCGTTTGCTTGTCATTTGTGCGCAACATTGTTTTCCTTTTTTCCTTGTTGAAATCAACCGTGGACTGGTGTGTTCTCTTTTCAACAAGGAAATCAACCAGAGTGCCTTTTGAGAAAATGGCTGACAATTAAAGATTCATAAAACAGTCAACTAACAAAGAAGAAGCGTGAGGGCTGTCCAGGCTTTCGCCTAACGTGGCTAACTTGTTCTTACAGATCGCTCGCAATACGAAATCGACTGCGTAAAATGACGGGACTGACTGCTTCAAGGGTGGGCGTATTGTGTTATTCGCTGCCTTCTTATCTCTTTGGCATCAAAAAGTGTTAACCCTTAAAAGCCTAGGTTCTTTGCCAATCACTTTTACATGACATCGGTCGCTAGCGACCCGTGTCGCATCTACTGGCATGCCAGTATAAGGGCATAGGCAAATTGGAAGTTTTTGCAATGTCACGAATATCACTCAAAAACTTGATAAACGGAAGCTCGCAAACGAGAAAAACTCAATAAATTTAAGGAATTCCTGAATGTCACAAAGAGTTTAACGAACGAAAGCTACGAACGAAAAATGAAAACATGTAAACTTTCTATACAGTCGAGAACAGCATGCAAAGTCCGTATAACAAGGTGTTCGGTTACTCTATGCAGTTCGAACAGAGTACTGCGATAATTTCATGTTCGTTGCAACATGGTTTCCCACAGTTTTGGTAAAAAAATGGATAAACATTTTGGTAAAAGAATAAAAACTGATTTTTACCAAATTCATTGCTTTTTCTCCATAACTTGAACCAAAACTACGTTGAAGCTCGTTACAAAGTTTCTGGCAAACCTTCACATCAACCGAAATGCACGCTTTCAAGGCCGGTTTCGGGAAAGTACAGAGAACAGCTTCGTGAAAAAGTGGAAACAAGTTCAGGCACAAAACTATACATGGAACTGCTCGACTAATGCATTGATCAAGAGCGATGTTTAGGATCTTTGACCTACCTGCTTTTCCAGTCCGTCCTTCGAAACATCAAAAGTGATGGTCGCAAAGCACACCGATGCACCAACTCTTGGTTTAAAAATTTGGAGCTCTTTCGGAAACGACTGGACAATAACAGACAGACTTTTGTTCGACACATCGCAATATATCCACCTGCAGTACATTTGTATAGAGATGCGCAAATAAAACTTTTCAACGACGAGGCTGATAAGAGTGTCGTGTACTTTGACGCAACAGGAAGCTTGCTACGCCGACAAACACTGCAAAGACTATCAAATACTCCTCTCGTTCGTAATCCTGTAGGAGGTGTTTCTCTTCCTGTTGCGAGCAATGTAACAACAAGCCAGGACAGAGCGAGTGTAAGTCACTTTTGGAAAGGTTTCAATTAAAGAGTGCAAAACAGCCAGAAAGCCTGCACTGATGATAAAATGGATCATTCGCTATGTTGCGATCGAAAAGCAAGACTTGCAGCAAGAAACAAGATCACCTTTTTTGTTCTTTACAGATCTTGTCTGCAGGACTATCTGCAATCCAGCACTTACCGCAATCATGTGGTTGAGGAAGAGTCAGTTACAAACCCCTATTACTACAAACAATTTGCAACAAGGTTATGACTTTGGTAATTCCAAGAATGTGTGCAGCATAAAAATTAATGGTTGGAGATTTGTTCAGGCATATAAATCGATCAACATCAACTGAGGAAAATGGTTACTACGCCAAGCGCAAAAAGTTTTGAAGTTGCAGGAAGTTAGTTTTCGAACGATTCTAATCAACAATCGAACACAAAGAGCAGTGGAACAGCATTTCGGTGACCTGAAACATAATTATTTTAACAACGATCGCCTGGACAGACGAGATGATTTCGTGTATGATTAGCATAGTTCTATCATTCGTCAAAAGCAATTTGCGGAATTTTTTTAAAGATTAAGGAAAAAAATGAAAACATCCAAAATCCACTGATAGCCAACATGAACTCTCACCCAAGAAAAGACGAACATCAAAATTGAAATAACCCAAATTTCGCAAACGCAAACGCAACGCCCGAAGTTTCTATTCGTCTCCGTTGTGTACACGAAAACTGAAATTTAAATCTGGTCCGGAATTTTCAGGCAAAGCTGAAAATTGTGGATATACTTTGCCAATAACGCCAAGCATCTGTCGATTTCTTTTTTCCGGGAAAGCAGCATCGACATTGCTTGAGCCTGCTGGCTTCATATGGCACCAAGCAGTGGCGGATCCAAACCAGACGTTTTGGGGGAGCAGTCACTTAGGGGGGCGCCAAAAAGGTATTCACTTGCTATGCCAAATTTTGTCTGCAACAATCGTTGTGTACCACACAAAAGTGGTTGACTTTTGTAGGCCAAAAAGTGGCTATTTTTGTTGCTCGAACTATGCGCTTTTTCAGGGAATAACCACAGTTTGAAAGCGCTTTATATCATTAATTCAGAAAACGTTTGAAACGGGTCCCAAATAGGCCCACTGTCATTTTTCACAAGCTAGACACATCTCGTATATCTATAAAATGTATTTAAAAAGTATAAAAGGATGCTGCGCGCAAGCGTTTGCCACTGTTTTGGCTATCCCTAGCGAAACCAGTGAAAAACAGTGTCTGAAACGCATTCCCGATCTGGTTAGAAGTAGAACGGTTCTTCTTAGACTAGGAAGTGACAACTCGTGTCCCACGGTAGGACTCAAATTATGAGCTAAATGACTTATAAGCAAATTATAAATTATAAGCGAATTATAAGCTAAATGACGATCACGTTTCCAAGCGAAGCTTGTGCAGTTACATGCATACGAAAAACTGTTTATTGCTGAAGTGACAATTCAAAAACAAAACTTGAATGAAAAGCACTTGCCAGGACACTACTCCCATTTTAGGAAGCTCTGCTGGCTATCGTGAAAAACGATCTCATAATCGCATGATAGATTCACACCAAGCCTTAAAGCATATTGCCCTAAAATACATTTAAAGCCACTTATAAAGGCAGATTTTCAATCAAGTGTTTAATACCGTTTCACATTTTTGACATTGGATTGCTGATGTGAAGAAAAAAATCATCAATCCCACGAGGCCAGGTTATTAAAAAAAGTCGTGATACCGTTCAACAGAAGTGGAAGCGAGCGGGCTGAGCCTCTCAAATTCACAATCAGTACCTCCAAAGTCAAGCTGTAGTCTTCCCATGAAGTCATTTTCAATTCAATGTATACTATCACAAAACGCCGAAGAAGTTCAAAGCCACCCCCAATGCTGTTGATGTGGCGATGGATCTGCTACTATCCAGCCAGGCCAGAAAACGCAGGAGAATCAGCCTATCACCAATTTAAAAACAGGAACCTTCGCCAACACCACAGTCACCAGTAAAAAAGTTGAAGCTTTCACCAGAAGATATCTTTTCTGCTCAAATTTATATGATGTAAGCGGAATGATCCAACAACCAATAAGCTAAGCATTTTTCTGTGGGTTGCTGATTTTGCTGACCATGCCAAATTCATATTTCCGTGGTCACAGAACCGTCACCAGAGAGTTTTTTATAGGGGGGGGGCTTTGCGTTTCAATAGGGAGGGGCTTTCGGCCTGTAAAACGTTCCTATTCGTTTTCCCCACAGTGGTGCAGAAATTCGGGCGAATTTAAAATTTTCCCCCCTAAAGTCAAAGGCTCCCCTATGCATCTGGTTAGCGTCGAGTACCATGGTTTGTTAAAGCGCCTCGCTGGGCGCAGTAATCAGGGGCGTAACGACGGGGGACAAGAGGGCAAAATTCCCCGGGTGCGAATCGCTACGAAGGCGCCGAATGACTGCGGGGGATGCCGAAAAGTCCTAACAAGGTCACAAGTACTTCAATGCATTTGCTTCCGAAAGACCTCAGGTTTGTACATGGGGGCGCCAAACTTGCTTCTTGCCCCTGATAAATGATCATACTTCTTTGAGCTAATCGAGTACGTTCAATGCATTTTTGTCACACTGCGGCAAGTTGTTTGCTAACGCATACGTCTATAGCTTTTTACACACTGCATTATGGTTCAATCAGGAGTTTAGTTCCATCAAGAGACTCACCCACTCACGTTTATGTTGCAAAACTACCATACAGACAAACTGCAGACTCACGAACTGCACTGGCAACAGCCCTGAAACTGGTTTTTCGTTTTCATTTTGGAGGCTTGTAAAATCTTGAGTCAGTTTTAAGTTTTCCATATTGCATTCCTATTTTCACTGCTGCCTTTCCTTTCCAGGCTGTCATCAGGCACTGAAGAAATAAACTTGTAAAAAGCAGACCAATTTTGTACAGTCCATCCCAGGGGTGTAACGAGGGGGGAGAGGGGTGACAATTACCCAGGCGCCGAGTCACCATGGGGGCGCCAAATCACTGCGGGGTGTGCCGAAAAATCTAAACAATGTCACAAGTACTTTCGTCAATGCAGTGCATTAGCTTCGGCAAGACCCAGTTTCGAACATAGGGGCGCTAAACTTGCTTCTTGCCCCGGGCGCCATCTAACCTCGATACGCCCCTGGTCCAGCGGCAAGCCGAGAACTGTGGTAAGCGAGAGAAACTGCGTTTGTGATTACCGGTGCATAACGTAAGGCTGGACAGTTCTCACGCGGCAAGGAGATAACGAAACTGGTACTATTACGAAACAATGGCATTGTGCACGTTATTCGATAAGAGGTTGAGTAAAATCCGGCCCGTAAATCCTGACGTTTAAACAAGCGAAAAATATTGCTTATTTGAAAGTATTTTTATCTCTGTTTCTACGTCCATGGGCACAAGAAAGGGGCATATTTATGGCGAAGGGGCGCCCCAGACGTTTGGGGGATCAATTGCCCCACACTGCCCCCCTGGATCCGCCACTGGCACTAAATGCCTTTCAGCAAGTTAAACATATTGGAAAATGCTCTGGTATTGCTCAATTCCCGCTGCCTGTCCATTCTTGACCTGTGCTCGCTTTGTATTAAGCCAAGAAGTAAAACACAGTCAGCAATAATTTACCACTTGCATGACAGTGCAACAATCGGTTTGTTAACTGATAATGTTGTCGACAACTACATAGCAAGAACATCTGAGCTGTGCAATAGTTTGCAATCATCAATGAAGTTTGGATGCACTGAGTGCATGACTTTAGTGCAGGTGTTACAAGGGAAAAAATTAAAAAGCATTGCCAAAACTTTTGCAAACATATTGACCGAGCCATGCGGCAGCTTACGTGATCATGTTTTTAGGCTACTGTAGTATTGTGGAAACGGCACTTTCTTCTGCTGTGGGATTGCAAAAAGTACAATGAAGTCATTATGTACGACTCTACTAGCCCGGTGGACACATACTTAGTTTCTTCTATCAAAAGGTTCCTTTCAAGCTTGTTGTCAAACTTCTGCTCACCTCCTCCATCACTGAAAGTAGATCACATGGTTGAGCAAAAGGATTCATCCAGTTGTGGTGCTTGTGCCTGCGATAATGCTGATGCTATTGCCTCAAATATTCTGGAAGTGGATCATAGTGATTTTCATGCGGACGATTATCGGGTGTGGATATTTTTGCGCTTGTCCGGCATTCCAAAAGATGTCATATGCTCACCAAAACTTTTTGCAAAATGAGTATTGTGCTGAAATTGGTCTTACAAACTTTGGAAACAATTACTGGTTCAATGCTGGCTTACAAGCTGTTCAGCGCGTTCTGCCTCGATCAGGCAGTCGTGAAATGATACAAAGATATGCCGAACATACCGTGGAAGGCATTATACACCGTTTGGTCAACAAAACTCAAGCTAAAGATGGTTCATTGTTGGCAGCTATCAAAAGTGTTTGTGAAAAATTTCAGTGGAACATAAACGAACACCAAGGTGCAACTGAGTTTTACATGAAATACAGCTTTGATACATTTATCAGTGAAAACAGTGTTTCAACAAGTTTTACGGTAAACGTCTCTGGTGAGTGTCGCAAATGTTCCAGAGTTGCTGCTTCTGAAAGTTCCATCCACACAGTTCTTACGATTCCAGTGTGTTACAACATTTCCGGGAAGAAATTTAAGTTTCCACTTCCTGCATGAGATGAAACAGATTGTACAGCTTGACATTGTCTGTGCTCATGTATAGACTTCTTTCAATGCAAGTCATCAGTGATTGCTACTCCTGAAGTGGTGTGCCTCATATTATGGCGCACAGCAGAAGGAATCCACAAAAATCATAAACGTGTTGTTCCTGGCAGGCATTTGTTTGTTCCAACCAGCTCCGGTTTTAAGATGATTTGACCGATTTCTTCTAATCGGGCCTCGCGCTATGTCTACTAACCAACAAAAATTTATGGACTTTCTATCGTAGCTGCTTGTTTGTGGTGCCGACGCTAGGCCCAGTATTTTTTAAGGTGTTTTGAGAGACCGAAAAGGTTCTCAATTTTCCCCAACGGTCTCTCAGAATACAGTATAAACTCGCTTCTCTACCAACATCAAAATACACGAAAACCTTGCTTTACCTCGGTATTCGGATTAAAAACTGTTGCAGCTTCTCAAAATGTCTTTGCAGGCAGCAAGATCAAACTTTAAGAAAAATCCTGGCGGTGCCCAGTGTCCACATTATTTTGTTAGTATGGGATCCATTGCCAACGAAAATAAAAATCCTAGTGAACTGTGTGGTTTCGCCCTGATCAAAATTCTTTAGTAAGAATGGTCATTGTCTTCAGTAACGTGTAGCCAATTTTTTTCATAGCATCTCGTCTGGAACATTTGCGACACAACTTTTTGCGAACATTTGCGACTCTCACCAGAGACCTTTACCGTAAAACCTGTTGAAAAAAATTGGCTACACATTACTGAAGACAAAATGGCCGGTATTTTTACAAAACGCATCTGGCAGCCCAGTCCAGCGGCACGCACAGCGTTTGTAGCGAATTCTCACCTTGTTCCAGTTAGCCGTCCTGTTGGCCGCCAGAAGTAACGTGGTGAGTCGCAGCAAAAAAAACAGAGCTTGTCTTAAAAACGGGTGTACACTTCGGTAACAGAAGAGATAACGGTACATCACGATGTTTTAGTTATATATATATTGATAGTGAACCTATGAATGTAGATACTGGAGTAGATTATGTATATAATTCGTGCAGTAATTTATATAAATTAACTTTTTTTCAGAGGAATAAGGTAATTTAACCCAAGTCGAAAGCACCTTTCCACAACGTTGATAACTAGCATGTCAACAGAGATCATTTTCGGATACTGCTAAAAAAACTCATGAGAAACCAATGAAGTTTTGTTGACCATTGACTTTTGTCCAACAGACAGATGTGCAGGTATATTGGCATCATTGTTCATTTCATTAAAAATGAAAAGCTGCACAATGTTATAAAGGCTTGCAGACGATCCAAAGGCCATCGCACAGCAAAAATCATCGTAACCCATAGTTTGAAAAAATAGTGAGAAATTTTGAAATTACTAACAAACGAGTTTACAACTTTGCTGGCCAAATATTCAAGCCTGATAGATGTCGTTTGACTGAAAAGAGATTCAAAGCGTTGATGCTATCAACTGCAACAAACATTAACATTGAATGTTTTCCTTTGATGTAAAAACTGGGCACCAATTAGCTTATACGGTATTTCAATTTTAATATTCATTTGGTTTTCTGTAGGTTGTCGTTTTTTTGCATTTTTGGGAATATTGTCATCGTGCATGTGACAAGTAATCGATTACATATGTGACGTAATCGCCACATGTTTGGCCTGAACCCATTAAAACAACCTTAAGGACAAAACCACTGACAATCCCAAGACTCAAAACAACAAAACTTTACAAAAGTAGGCCTCTGCTGCCAGCTACCGCTAGCCTCCCTGAACGAAAAAACTTGAAATAGTTGCACGATCCTGATTGCAAAAATTATTAAACCTCAATCGGAAACTTTTCAAACAGCAAGCCATTATCACTTTGTTGAAGTGATGATTGCAAAGTAAAAAACTGATGACCCCTGGTTTCCCAAAAAGTTTTCTGATGTCTCAAATACATATGTAGTTGCACGATTATGCAAACTTAAAAAAATCAGGTTGCACACATCTATTAAAATTTCAGTCATCACGAAGTCTTCATTTTCCTTCACATAACAGGCGCAACCAGACGTGTAACAGTGGATGCTCGCTTTTTTTGTTTCACTGCGCACATCTGTTAAGATTTTAGTCATCACAAGGTTTTCATTTTTATTGCACTTAAGCACAGCCATTCGCCGTTGATGTTGGACTCTGACAAGGGTGTGTGCTGTCATCAATCCTCTTTATAGTCTTCATCAGCGGTTCTCAACCATTTCGCTGAATGGAGTCAAATCCAGACGTACGATTTTGTTGGAGAGCGTCACAAAAAATTTTAACACAAGTCAATTGACACGTTTCGTTTTATTGCGCTAACGAAGTCTGTTATACAAAATATTAGGTGTGTTACTGAAAGACTGCCAAGAGCCGCACAAAGCTGCCTGGTAGCCGAATGCGATTTGTTGCTGCTAGCATCTTCTCAACAGTCTTGCTAACTGTAGAGAGCTTCTGGAAATTAGTCAGCAAAGATAGATTTCCCAAACTGAAAGATTTCGTCAGGGACGTCGGAACATCGTTAGGGCAGGGGGGATAATCAAAAATGTTGAAGGCAGTGGCACTAACATTTAAATCAGTAGCCTATATTTATGCTGCACTGATCCTGCAAAGAAATGAAGATAAGGTCATCCCCATTATTGCAGCAATTAACAGAAGTGAAAACATTAAGAAACTGAGATTAGAAAATTTATTTGTTCTGTTGGTGAAAACCTTCACATAACGATTCTTGTAATCAGCTGTTTTTCAGGGTAGCTGGCTGAAAACTTAGGAACAAGACATTCAATCTTCCAACGTATGCCTGGCAAAAATCATTAGATCAGTCTTAAAATCGCTACATCTAGTGAAAAATCACTAGGCGTGGCATCAGTGGTATACGTTCAACAGTCACATGCGGCAAAACGCTTTAATATTGTAACTTGAAGTGAACATTAGAAGATATGTTGCCATGTTATTGTTACACAATAAAGACCAACAGTAAAACAATCGCTCGCAAGTTTGGCAACTTGCCCCAGGGTTACAGATAAAAATTTCAATTAAAAGCCAAACAGTGCTGAAAAGAGGCCAGAAAAGGGCCAAATAAGATTTTTTAGACCGACCAACTTGAAACAGCCGGATTTCTGAAATTTGGCCTACGAAAGGCCAATCTGGCAACTCTGACCTGCCCCTGCAAGCAAAGGAGCGGACATGAGTGAACTCCAAGCTCAGCACTGCATGACATAAAAACAGTGAACCAGGCTCTTGTGCTGTGTGAGTATCATACCAGCAGATACTGTGAACCGTTGATAAGGCATTTGGGTGGCTGGTCCAATGTCTTATGCAGATTCGGAAAAGTTATAGTTTATTATTCTGCACCGTGTTTCCAAATGTCCGGTGGTGAGTTCATATAAGAAAATGTCACCGCGTTTCTTATGTTTATCCTTCTGGACAGACGGCAGCAGAAACAGCACAGCCACCAGCAACACTTGCATGTCTTGCTAGTGCTGAGGTCACTGAACACATTTAAACAGAGCGATTGTAATTCTTATTTTACCAACGGTAGATACACAAATGCGATTTAAACGACGTTCACCAGACTGTCACTACGTCGTTTCGTAACACTCAACTGCATTCACTGAGCTAACTGTGCAGTCGTACAGGTTCTAGAAAAACATTGAATCAAGTGACAGCATTTCCCCCTTTATCGTTATTTAACACGTTCAGAAATGAAACTTCAATAAGTTTGCAAGAGCTTTTAAAATAAAATTGTAAGTTTTTCTCCCCCTTAACTTTTTCATAACTTCGTTAACCTCTGATTGGCCGCAAGTTAACTTCTTTGCTACATTCTGATGACGTTAAACCTTTTACACAATGTTACAGCACTGGAAAAACACGATTAAATATTCTCAAAGACGGCTTCCACAGATTGCGCATACGGTCGTTATTCTAGACTTCTAGACAGCATACAAACTTACAATGATTTCCTTTTCGCGTGAGACAGTGCTTGGAACCATAGACTGTTTTTCAAACCTCTATCAAACCCCCCTTCCTGACTGCCTACACCGGACTGCCTACGCCGGCACAGCTTGTCACCAGTGGAAGTTATCTAAGAACAGCAGCAACGTGTTTCTGTGCTGTGCTTTGCTCAAAGCTTTTAGAATTTTCGCAAACATTTCTTCTGCTCAAGAGGACCTGTTCCACGAGGCACCCCTCTTGCTTAGTTCTGACCAACTATCTCCAACCAGGCCCTCTCCCATCAGAAGATCAGGGAGCATGCGCTAGTACAACAGACAGCGAGTCAAGAAAACAGAATTTTTCTCTGAGATATCATCTCGATTTATCCACTATTCATACTCAAGTTTTGATGACGTTTTTATGGTAATTCTGACATTTTCCTTGCAAAATTCCATTCACCTGACTTTTGCGGTAGATCTGCCAACCGCGTCATTTTTATGGTAGATCTGCCAACCGCCTCATTTTTATGGTAGATCTCCATATTTTGCATTTTGCAGCAATTGTATTTTGCAGCAATTCTTTCTGCACCTATCCTGTTAAAGCACTGTCCCATTCTATCAACATATTTACAACACAAATACGATATTATTGCAATGTAATGCTAATGCAATATTAACACAACACAAAGTTAATCATTTTTAAAGACAATTCTGAGTTATCGCAATATATAGGAGTGCTTCTTTTCTTTTTAATAAGTCGAAAGTGTTTCTTCCAGGACACCATTTTTATGAAGTTGAGCCGCATCCGCGTGTTCCATGCTTAATTTAATTTCACTCAAGGTCAGATTTTTGTATGTTGCTGTGGGTTTCCATAAATACAGTATTTCGTTCGTCAACGTTTGTCGCTCGTATACCTTTAAGACTTGTATTGCCCCTTTATAATTGTATAGTACAGTTTTATAGACTTCGTGTTTGTCCGGTCCGAATAAACGTACTTCCAGCTTTTGTTTATTTCTTCCATGTATTAGAAACCAGTTTATAGTGAGTCTTACCACTTGGTCAGATGACAACATAGCCAATGGTTCTGTAAGCAGTTCATCTTTTTCAGCTCCATACGCTTGTTCCAATTTCCATGTTGCTCATGCTAAACCAGCAATCTTTACAGTCTATCATGTTATTGCGGCTTCACTGTTATTTTCAATATTTTCTGAGCCAGCCATGTTATGGTTACACGTAACCATAACACCGTCACTGGAAGAAATCGGAAGTGAGCTGCTGATTACAAGTTTTCTAGAAATTTCTGGTTTAGCCCAAATGTCCATTTTGTCTTCCTCTGGGGACGCCCATGGCCACCATCAAAACATAAGTGTTCTTTACTCATAAATCCAACTTTGAACAAGCAAGTTTAAGAGCTCTCGGTCAGGGTTTTCCAGAAAATTTTGGTTCTTAGTCGCAATCTCCAGTGAGGGGCAAATGCCCATGGTTTTGACGTACCACGGGTTCAATACTGTTTGCTTGTGTTCAGTGTTAACGCGCACACATAATAGTCATTCTTTTCGCATTTACATGTTCAGAAACGATGTTGACCTCAAAAATAATAACAGAAATTATAGAAAACCATTCTGAACTTTGTGTGGGCACGAATAGCTGCTATAAATGTGTTTCAACTCGACCTTGATAAATAATGAAATTACTTATGATTCTGTTATGCAAAGGCAGTTATGCCCCCGTTGCCCACCTTGTCAAAGGGCAGGCGGGCAGTACCCCCGTAATGCACCCCAGTTCCGGCGTCCCTGGATTTCGCGCAAAAAAGGGACTCGATGTTTGCAAGCACACATGTGCGTGAGAACACATTTTCTATATTATCAAGCAAGTAAAAGCTAAAATCGAATGGTAGACAAAACACTGCACAGTAGTCTCCGACTGCTACCACTAACACTGGCATTGATAGAGGAATGATATGTCAGAGAAGTCTCCACAACAACCATCCCACTGGTAGAGATTTGTAGAAATTGCAACTTGCTATTTTGCAACAATTTCAATGACGCACTCACTTAACTTCCCTTTTTAGTTTCAGATCTTGTGAACATATTGTTTTATGCATTTTATTGGAAGTGGCCCTCAATTTGTCACGTTTTGTAAAGTAGCCCGTAGGTTAAAAGTTGGACCACGTTGGGATAGGCAGTCACAGACGCGTCGACGAGGGTGTCACTGTTGGGAACTGCAGGATGAACTGTTTGCTTTTTGCTGACGAACTGGTACTGCATGCATGGATCTTCTCAACTTCTCAGGGTCTTCAGCACGCATTTGATCGATTTTCTGCTGCGTGCGACCAAGCAGGAACGAAAATCAGCACAAAAAGATTGAGGTGTTATGTCCCTTAAGACGCCCAAGGCATTGTATGCTGCAAGTGAGCGGAAATACAATGCAGCGAGTGCAGGCCGGTAGCCACGTTGGGCAGCGCCCCCCCAATTTTTTGTGCCCGTCCAAATGATTCAAACTCGAAAAACTAGCAAATTTCGCAAATGCTCGTTTTCAATCTGTTCAAACGTCACGCCAACTGGTAACACTACTGCACGTTGCATAAAAAGCTAACCTCTTTGTTACAGAAAAAATGGAACTAAGGAACATCCACACTGCGAACAATTTCGATTTGTGACGTCACAATTACTGAAGACCGTTTTTCGAAACTGTTTCCGCAGTCTCTCTGTTAGTGCGAACAACGCCGTGGCCCTAGCAATCTGGCTATGGTAATATAAGAATATAGTCTTAGCCAGTGTTCTATCTAAGAAAATTTTAACATATGTTGGTTTTAGCGAGCGTAAATATTTCAGACCTGAATTACCAGAATTATAAATGAATTACGAATTTGGTGAATTATTTGAATTTTTAATAAGTATAAAGGTTTGTGAAAATACGAACAAAGTAGGGCTTACACATTTATTTCAAGCAGCTTCTCCTTGTTTTCCTGTTTTTCCAACGTTTTGGAATGTTGCAAGTGCACTAGAGTCAGATTTCACTGCGCAAATGGTTTGGTGTGGTACTGCGCAGTTGCACTTTGCAGTGAAACATGCCAGTCTACTTTTTGATGACTCATTATTTTTCCCAGACATATGCTGTAGTGCAAAAATGTCAATTGCGAAGGTAATGGTAATGTTTTATTGTTTCATATGACTCAGCCAATAAGCAGAAGCACCATAAAAGCCATCGCATGCAGTAAACCAACCATTAGCGAAAATTAGAGCAAATGAAAACACAACGGCATAGCTGATCGGTGTAAATAAAGACGGGCGCTGCGTCATATAGGTTTGGCGAAAGACCGTGGCGGTCATCTGGTCAACCAACCCCGTTAATCACTTTTTGACAAGTGTTGAGGAGCAACAGTTGGAGATCAAATAACAAGCCTTGTGCATGAAAACGTTGTTTAACAGCTGCTTAAACCATTCCAGCTCAAACAGCATTCGAACAATGCTCACAAGAAACAAGTTAAGCAAGCTGATTGAGTAATTTGAGTCTAAAAAGGTAGTCTCAAATGTGTCAGGCTGGATGCAAGCGGTAGGGGAAGGTGGAGCACAGACGACACTTTTTTGCATTTTCAACCACTGCTACTTTATTTCAAGTCTAAACAAGCTCAAAATTTGTCATACAACAAAGTAACTCTACATAATATTAGGCCAAAACATGAAATCAACGCCTTTCAGAAAAATTTTTACAATCAATTTAAAACCCTGCTCAGGAAACCAAGGTTGGCCCTAACCCCCCTTTCTTTTTTGTGAATTTTATATACTTAGACATATGTTAGAAACCTGTGCTTCCATGACTTTTCCTGATTTTTAGAGATTAACAGATTGGTGCCAGAGTTATTTCACAAAACAGTCCCTGAAAGGCAATATGGGGGGATAGGGGTTCTGTACTACCCATGGTTTCCGGATTTGTAGGAAAGTTGAAACACCGTTCTACCCGACATTTCCTGATGTGTATAACATTTGAGGCACCTTTTCACCCTACATTTCCTGATGTGTAACGAATTTAGAACAGCCTCCCAACCGAATTTTCCTCTTGTGTACATAGTTTGGGAGAGCACACCACCGAAATTGCCTCATGTGTTAATCTGCCAACGCTGCCTAAAACCTGAAGCTGCCTCAGGTACAGGGGCGCAGCCAGGATTTTTCTAAGGGGGGGGGCTGAAGTTATGGAAGCAAAAGCCTTGAAACGGAAAAATTGCTTGTGATTAGAACAGTCAAGGAAAGCACTTAATTTGTGGAAAAACAATTGACTGTACTC
>Ga0210059_1006253_pt1 | contig 19135 bp, 15 predicted proteins | sample Ectturendosymbi2_FD_188042 | JGI IMG/M metagenome (GOLD analysis project Ga0210059, IMG submission 188042) | Ecteinascidia turbinata endosymbiont from Florida, USA - Sample 2 (SPAdes) (version 2) | ecosystem: Host-associated > Tunicates > Ascidians > Unclassified | place: Key West, Florida... | reverse complement strand
AATCTACTAGACTTGCCACGTTTTTTGAGATTTTCGCCGAGTCGCTAGAGCGAACAGGAGCGGAGATATTCATCCGCAAAGCCACATTCGAATCAGCTGGTTTTTGCGAACCGCTTGAATTAACCCGGCAGCCAAAGTGTTAAGATTTTTGAAAAAAATGGGATTGAAGTTTTATATGTTTTATACAAAAAAACAACATTTTGCTAAAAACATGCAGTTCAATAATATTTTAAATATTCACCATATTGAAACTGTTGAACATTTTCTGACAAGTGATGAGGATAAACAATTACATACACAGATCCCACATTATTGTCTAATAAAAAATGCTGTAGCCTGCACCACAGAGCTGTTTATGATAGGTGTTCCAATTCTTCCCAATTTTTTCCTTTACCATTTCAATCACATTCAGTTTTACAAATGAAACAGTTTCAATGAATAATATTCAAACCCACTTTCATGTCATTTTCATTAATGATGTAATTTCTTCCAAGACTCATAGCTGGCCATGGTGTTTTTTTTACACAGGCTTTGCTGTAGAGCCACCAAAGTTCCAACATGTGTCTTCTTATTACGACCACTGAAAAAGTTTACTTGGGGACCTAAATTAACTCTGACTTCACTTTGTAGTTAATCCACTTACATGATCCTGACAATCCACCACACTGAATCATATATATATGCTATATAGCCATTATTTTTTACTTTGATTGCTTTGATTGTAGACTCTTGGGGATGTTCTATGAACATGTGCTCCCAGAAGTCTTAGGATCTTTACTTGGTTGCTTGAATTTTATGCCATTTGAGGAAATTTTTTAGAAATGATAAAAACATTTAGTTCCTTGGATTGTTGTTCTCATTTTGTGCCTGAGTTAACCTACTTAAGGCTGAATTATTTTGCAGTTGCTAACACAAGGAAATTGATAGGTCAAAAGGGCAAAATTTCAAGTTTTTAGGTCAGAAAATTGGTTGCCCTAGTAATTTTACCATAAGGTGGAGATTCCTCCCTGGCGAGGAATTCCTCCTCGGTTGGGAACCACTGCTCTAAATCATGGCATCAACATGCCATTTTGTTTAACCCAAAACATAGTACAAGTACAGGAAATAAGATAAGACTAGGGGGCGGAAGGAATGGCAGATGTGAAACTGTGAACACTGATATGTTGCTGCAAATCCTGTTTGCGCACCTCATGTTTATGGTCATGTGTCACGAGTGTGCAACCGCATTTTTGCACACCTGCTTTAAACACTACTAAATATTACTGAAATTGCCTTGCCTTATGCTAACGTTACTACCTGGATCCACACTTGCAAGAATGATTCTCAGTCAAAATCGTGAATGTGAGGAAAAGTGAAGTCATTGCATGACTTTAAACACTAAACAGATTGTCGGCCTTCAGGATAAAAATCTATTTCTTATGACAAACAGAATGGCATACACTCAGAAGCAGATAACCAATTGCACTGGGAACAAAATACATTTCCTGGTGCAACAGCTGCAAAAAACTTTTTCTATTAATTATTGAAAAAAAAATATACTTCTTGCATCCAAAGATGTGTAGGTCATGAGTACCAACAAGTGCATTCAAATTAGTGTGAAGTTGACCAAATATCAAGTCTGAATGATGCCCAGTGCAGTTTTTGTTCCAGTCACAGCGCTAAAGAAAGCATGTGATCAGGTTCCTCATGAAATGTTTTGGGGTGCCCAAAGCTTTTCACACTTTGGGGTCAAGTCACTACCATTCCTTCTCAGAAGTTTGTGTCTGTGTCAGGAGAGTTAAATGATGACCATTCACTGTTGGCATTGGACTCTGACAAGGGTGTGTGCTGTCACCAATCCTTTTCACAGTCTACACACATTGAATAGACAGTTACAGCTGAGTCGACAAGGGTGTCACAGTTGGGAGCTGCAAGAACAACCGTTTAATTTTTGCAGACGATTTGGTACTGCTAGCATCTTTTCAGCAGGGCCTTCAACATACACTTGATCAATTTTTTTGTTGCGTACAACTGAGCCAGAATGAAAATCAGCACTAAAAATATCGGGGTATGATGTTTCTCTAGAAACCCAAGGCAGTGTATGCTGCAAGTGAGCAGCAATGCACTGCAGCAGGTGAAGAAGTTCAAGCACTTAAGGGTGGTATTTATGTCACGAGTGACAGAAGGTGGAGCAAGGAGATTGATTCACAGATTGGTATAGCAAACGCAGTTCTGCATGATCTTTATAGCTCTGTGGTCATGAAACAGTTTTCAAATGCTGCAAAGCTGTCAGTTTTTAAATCGGTCTGTGTTCTGATCCTTACCTATCATGAATCTTGGTTAATGACCAAAAGATTATTATCTCAGGTGCAAACGACAAAAATCTCCAAGTGACAAAATAGATTTTTGCGAAGAGTGCGAAGTGACACAAGGGTGTACCAAGGTGAGAAGGTGTCCAGGGCACAAAACAAGTTTAGCGCCCCCATGTTCAAACCTAAGGTGTTTTGGGAGTAAATGTACTGTATTGAAGAAAAAACATAGGACATTGTTGGGACTTTTTGGCCCCCTTAGTGATTCTGCACCTGAGGCATTGTACCCTCTTTCGTTACACCACTGGTGTGACACTTTGCGACAAAGTGTACAACTGTGCAATTCCTAGAGCCCTGAATGTTGAACCACTTATCCGAATTGACAGATAACAGCTACTTTGGTTCAGTCATGTGTCCAGAATGTTCTACAAAAGACTGGCAAGGCAATTTCTGCTGGCTAAACACACAGGAAAGTGGCTCAGAGATTGTCCAAGGCCTAGTTGGAGTGACTACATCTCTGATCTTGCTTGGTCCCGTCTTGTTCTAGAGCCAGCAGAACTATTTGAAATTGCTCTTGACCATGAGGTATAAGGTATTCTAAGTCCTCCTAGGACTGCTGCCCAGCGACCTCCCTAGAGGAAAAGTGGGCATGAAAATGAATGAAATGAATTACCGTATTTTTCAGACCATAACGCGCACTTAAAATCCTTTAATTTTCTCAAAAAACAAAAGTGCGTCTTACAATGCAGTGCGCCTAATGTATGAATTTGGTTGTGCTTTCTCATCTACAACCAATTGTATGTGGTAAACGGTGCTATTTATTTAATTGCTAGTTACAATTTTTTTGTAAACACACCATGGTGTTACATAATAAAACAACAATTGCAATGAGCAGCACATGTGGTTCCAAGAGTGGCTAGCACACACCACAGATTGTATTACTCTACGAGGCTCCTGACTACATTGGCACACATGGAATTAAACACACACACAACTTTTAGTTTATTCTATTTGTATCTAGCAGATTAGGCATGTGTGACATTAAACCGCCTTGTGTGTAATGACAGATTGCACTCCCAGTGGTGACTCCGGCACTCAGGAGTTATTGTGAAAGTGTTGAATAAAGTTTGATGTATCCAAGTTTTGCTTCATTGAATGTTCCTTATGATCCGGTGCAACTAATGTATAGAAAAAGATCAGCTAGCATTCAATTTTTGATACTGCGCCTTGTAGTCCAGTGCACCTTATGGTCCAAAAATATCATACATTTGCATTATTTAATTTATTCATCGGTGTTTCAAAATGCTCAGATAGCGAGTGAACAAGTTTCTTAGACAGCTAGAATTGATCAATGCAAACAGACGACTAGAAATGATTTGCCTATAATTCATGATGCCTTTCACAGGTAAGAAGATGTAAAAGCTGTTACTGGTAAGTTTAGGCACCACCATTGTTGTGTCAACGTCATAATGCGGCCCGCGGGTTACCTTATGAATGCTCAGGTGGCCCACGGAGCAATTTGAGTTTGAGACCCCTGGCCTATTGGTAAATCCAGCCCTGATTCTGCCAAGTGAGTGAGTGGGTGTAAAAATTAACTGAATAAGGTGCTTTGTAAAAATTTGCTTGTAAACACAAAAAGAACAAACCTAGATGCAATAACTTCTACAAAAATCTGATACAAATTTCCTAGAAAGCTGCAAAATCAACCTTTGTTACCACCTACTTTTAACCTCGCACTTGAACTGTGTTGACAAACAGATTTGAAATAACCAAACAAAGCAATTATCTAAATATTGGATTAATTACTTGGTTTATTATAGATCATAACTTTTGAACCACAAAACCCAGCAAGTCGATCAAAGTATCAAAAGACTCAAATTGTAGTCTAGTTTCCAATAAAAACTTGAGCGAAATACTACCATCTAGCAGTTTGGGCCCAGGGCTAGGTGAAATGGGCCAAGGTAGCCTCTACTTATGATATCACTCAAAAAAACACAACCCCCAATGAAAAAAATTTTTTTCATTGCAGACTCGCCGAATCTTTTGAGGGTCTTGAACAGCTCTCTAGCGCAATCATCAACAGAGGTATTCCCGTGCAAAAACACGTACAAACTGTTGGATTTTAGCCTTAGGCTACCGGAAGCCAAAGTGTTGAGTACAACCCATTATTCATGCATTTAATGAACTTTGCTTCACTCATTGCTACTGTAAGCTTAAATATGAAAGTTTGAGCAAATTGCAAACACTCAAAATTAATTGAGAAAAGATCACAGAAAAAAATTATGAACAGCCTACATCATCTTCATCTTTGCCTTTAGATGCATTTGCAGTTGATTTTGCAATGCCCTGCAAATTAATTACAGAGCATCAAACAGGGTTTGAGTGTAAGTAATTACTGACTACATGCAAAGCATTTACCACAAAAAAACTGTCCTTACTTTTTCTGCCTTGTCCTTTTTGGTTTTGTTGGGCATTTTAATAAAATTCGATTGAACAAGACAGAATAACTACAACCTGCAAACCAAAAATTTAGTTGTTATTATGTGCCTAATACTGCACATTTAGCCAAACAAACTGTGGCATGCTTCTTGCAATATGGATGCCACAGCAACTCATCAGAAAATACCTATTCTCTTGACATTCATTTTCATGTAAAGCTTACGAAAGCCTATGTCTGAACCTGCTGAGTTACCCAAGTTCCAACTATAACTTGAAACCTGCAAAATAACAATCCGACCTATGTACAAACATGAATTTGGCTTCTATTGGATACACCAGCTGTAATGATTTTTTTTTGAAAGTTTGGATATCTACATGGTGAAAAAAACTGAGAAATAGCATAACTTAACAATTGCAGCACTTGTTTGGGCTTTAATTACAAGGTGTTTTAGAAAACTGGCAAAAATATGGTAATGCTCAAAGTGCTTAGATATTTCACTTGTTTAGCAAAGAACAAGTTTAAAGCATACAAGAATCAAATTTTCAAGAATTGATTATCTCTAAATTTGGATGGGTGTTTTTCTGATAATTTGAATGAAAATTACCATTATGCCAATATTTGTTGCAATTAGTGAAATCTTACGGTTGTCTTGAAGCACAAGGCCGAATCTTTATCAAAAGAACACATTTCTTTACCTAATCAAAAGGGTAAAAAGCAATTCTAGTGGGCTAAAAAGAACAACACACCCCACTAGCTGACCAGAGTGGATGCTGCACATTGAAAGTGACTCATTCCTACATAGGTATTAAGAAGTTAAGCCTTGAATGAGAACAATTTGCAGTATACTTTAACACCTTCACTTCTGGTCTGGTTTGAGGCTAAAACCAGCAGTTTCCACGTGTCTTTTGTGTGGGAATATCTCCGGAGCCGAAAGTGCTAGAGAACTATTCAAACCCTCATAAGACTCGGCAAGTCTTCGAGTCTGCAATGAAAAGAAATTTTTGGGTTTCGGGTTTTCTGTGAGTTACGTTGTAAGTGAGGTAGATTTTTGGTTATTTTGGTTCATGTTACCTGGCCTAGGACCCAAACGCTGGACGGAAGTATTTCACTCAAGTTTTCATTGGAAACTAGGCTAAATCCGAGTGTTTTAACACTTTGCATGACTTGCTAAGATTTCTGGTTCAAAAGTTATGACCTAAATTCAACAAAATTAGTAATTAATCGCATATAATTAGATAATTTTAGGCTATACGTTTTGAACAAGAAATGATAGAAAGTCGATCAAGGGCTCAAAAGACTCAGATTCTAGCTTAGCTTCCAATGCAAACTTGAGCAAAATACTTACATATAGCAGTTGGGCTCTTGGTCAAGTAACATGAGCCAAAATGGCCAAAAACCTACCTCACTTATGACATCACTCACAAAAAACCTGAAACCCAAAACCAAGAACTTTTTTTGATTGCAGACTTGCCAAGTCTTTTCAGGGTTTAAACAGCTCTCTAAGCGCAATCGGCTGAGGAGCTCTACAGTTGGCAAGTCAACCAAATATCCCTGTTTTTGCCTCGATTTCCAGGTACGATGTATTTGTACACCGGCACCGAATGTGTTAATGTACAAAATGTTTGCAAGCTGAACAGAAAATATACTCTCATAAAGAATCAAGATTTTTCATGGTCAATGGCCTGACCATAATATCGATTCAAAGGACTTGAATATAACCAATTATATGTGCAATGTATTTCTACCACAGTTGAGAAAAACCCAGTTTTTTAAGGGTTTACAACACAGCAAGACAGATTGTATACCACCTTAGATTACACTTTTTTACAAAGTTATTTATGTGTGAAAAATGAGTTACTTTGATAACTCAACCTGCAAGTATAGTCTAATTCTCACAAAATATAAATTCTTACAATTTTAATGAACTAGATGGAATTGACAGTAGTGATTGAGTTGAAACATGTTTTGCAGTAAGATTATCAGGGGTGCAATGAGGAAGGGCAAAGGGGCACAATGCACTGGGCGCCAAATCACTAGGGGATGCCAAAAAGTCCCTACAATGTTGCAGGTACTTTCTTCAACACAGTGCTTTAACTTCCAAAAGACCTCAGGTTCAAACCTGGGGGTGCCAAACTTGTCTTTTGCTCCAGGCACCATCTAGCCTCAGTGCGCCCCCGAAGATTATGCAGAGACTGAACAATGGGAATAACAAACAATGTTCAAACAAAACACTATCAAAAAGACTCTTTTCACAGCGAAGAATCCTATACTACAATCTACATCAGAGTAGATATAATGCCTACTGAGTAGGCATCATCAGCTGTGCAAAGCGCATGAAGTATAAAATATAATTAATTAAAACCCATAACCAGTGAAACTAATATTAAGAGAATCTAATTAAAATGAATACAAAATCGTAGCTACCCAGTTTACAGGGAAAGCTTGGAGAAACAACTATTTTTTTGCCCAAATCATTACACTTGTATAGATTCAAAAAGTCATCTACAAAATTCATAACGTAAATTTCTTAAAACATTGTCATTATGGTTATCTAAACATTTGCTTTACCAAAGCATGAGGCAACTGAGACTTGACTGTATCAAGCAAAATGACAATATGACATAAAAGTTCTACTTCTTGTTCAAAACATTCAGTCCTACCTAAATTGAACATCATCTTCTGAACTTAACAATAGACTTATTCAAACTGCACACAACAGCCCTATTTAATCCCAAACCAAAATCATTCATATGTGAAGAAAGTAGTCTGTTTAATCATGTAATGTTTAATCACATTAATCAGATATTCGCATAGAAACGTTGTTTCCATTTGTATCACTTAATCACATACTTCACTTTAATGAAGTGAGTGAGCTGCACAAACAGTGCTGAAAGCCATTGTGTGTTTTCATTTAAGTATGTGATAGTTAAACAAGCTGTATCCCTAATAACAAATGTTTGTGTTATATAGATGAATGCTTGTTCAAGGACAACCACATAAACATTAGTATTGTCTGGCCAAGGAGTTTGAGAAGCACATTTATATCCCACAGTTCAAGAAATATTTTTGGCATTGAGCTGCCGAATGTCACTAAGTCAAGTAGCAGTCATGTGGTTAGACGTGCAGTGTCTAGAGCGAGGTCGTAAACTCGCTGATAAGGATAGTTGCACATTCTGGTCAAAGCAGGGCTTTGGAGCCAGAACTAAAATTTTAAGGTCCAGCTCTAATCATCTAAAGTTTTTGGATCCAGCTTCAACATCCACAAATTTTGGCTCTGGGTCCAAAATGATTTGGTCTATTGAAAACTAAAAAACATTGTAATATATGTACAATTACATTATTGCACAAGCATATATAAGTTTTTGTGTAATGATATATATATTTGATGGATAGTAGGACATGTCCCAAAACGGTTAAAAAGCCTGATCTACACATGAGTGCACATAGGGCAACCCATGTTTGTTTCACAGTAAGTTAACTTGCTTGCTCCTCAAACTAGGGCTGTCGTACTAGAACCCAAATTTGTAGCTCCATCATCTGTAAGTTTTTGGCTCCAGCTGCATTCAAACCAAATCTCTTGGGCTCCAGCTCCACAGCCCTGGGTCAAATGCATAAAAATGCATGGCAAATTGGCTATGTGATTAATAACTGGAATCATCTGTATTATGAACAGTGCCCCAATGTCTCTGCAGAACCAATCCCTCTGATACTTCTTTTATGTTTAACTGGAGAAAGGTATTTACTTTTTGCCACAACAGTTAACAAAATCTTAACCCATTTTACTATAACCCACCATTGCCAAGGTAGCATAGAAAAATAATGAAGAAAAAATGGGACAAACACAGCTTGAGGATTTACAACCAAAAAAAAAAGTCTAACACTTTGCTTTCATTTACACAGGAACACTCAGTTTAAGTGCATGCAAGTATGATTCTCAAAACAATACAAGGACAAAACTGAATGCATCTGTACAATAAACTGCCAGAATGGTTGCCTTTGTTTTCAGTGTCAAATCACTTGGTAGATTTGTAGTTGTCTTTTATTGTGACACTTGTAGTGAGAGTGCAACAAGCATATAAATGAGGCAAGTTTGTTATTTAAATTTATTTATGTAAGACATCGCAAGTTAAGATGCCTGTGGGCAACAAAAAAAAACAATGTTGCTACTCATATTTTAATGAAAATGGTGTCTAATCAGGCACAACAAGGCTGGCCTCACCAGATCTAAAAAGCTTACATCACTAAATCGTAGATAAGTCTTAACAAATGCATCTGCAGTAGAATTTAAGTTGTCTTAGATTTTTGGATGGAAATGTTGTGATTAACTTTAAATTTTAGCAGTACTTAGGGCACTGTTTAACAACTCTGGAAATGGTTTATGAAACAACTGGCATTCATAGAAGCATGGAAGCAAGCAAGCAATACTTACATATATCATATGACACTCAAGTTCAAGTAATGATGAAAAGTGAGTTAAATAATTAGTCTCCACAAAGACAACACAGTTGGATCCTGTGTTTTTTAAGGGATTGTGAGGGACCAAAATTATCTCCCAAATTTCTCCAATTGTCTCTCAAAACATACTTCTAAAGCAGAAACTTTGTAGTTAATGAGCCTAATGAACACAGATATGGTCTAGTACTGACTTTTTCAGCCTGGTGGATCTCTTTTCAGATGTTACTTTCTGCTTCATTGCATGTGGTAAGTATGACTTTGAGTTGAACGTGATGTTTCAACTTTTACACCACAGCATATGCTAGAAAAAATCAATAGGAATGTCTTGTAGGAAACCCAAAGAACAGACACTTACTGAACATGAGGTTAGCCACAGGTTGTTTGGATAGTCTTGTGGAGTATGAATTGATTGAGATGATTGGAATAAAAGAGTAATCAAAATGGTTTGGAAGCAGTTCGTTGTGTTAAGAGTGCATGAATTTACCTACTGCTAGGGTATAAATATTGGGAAGGCTCAAGATGTTTTAAGTACTGGAAAGATTCTTCCAGACATGTATAGTTAACTGGTCTTATTAGTTTTACAGCTGTATTTTAGAGTTTGATGAAGGGCTGAATGGTTGCATTTGAAGCACATACCCAATTGAGGATCAAGAAAGTAAGGTCGGGATAAATTAGTGAGTTTCAGACAACTTTCAATACAAATGATGTGTAATTTTTGTTTGGATAAAACTCCACAAGCTCTTGATAGTTGAATTTTTACCTTTTCACATGAGGTTTCAAAGCTTTATTTATTGTCAAGAATAACACCTAGATCAGTGCTCTTCAACCTTTTTGTCATCTTAGAACCCCTGAGATACTTTCGTGCTGTCATGGAACCCCCATTAACAAAAATTAAAATAACATGAATTACTTGTAAGAAAATCAAATATTTCACTATTAGACACTTCAACAAATAAACAGTTATTACAGAAGTTGAAAAGCCAGAAATTTATTGACTCGGTTGTTCTTGCATTCTTAGAATGTGCTACATTCAGAATTTGGTCATCTGGCAAAAACAACTCGTATCTCAAATATGTGTCGTCCCATTTTCTAACTTTGGCAATTGAATTACATTTGGTCCGCTTTGGATTAGGTGCGTCTTTTACATTTGAACTGCATTGCTCATTACCGTCCACACCTTCGCTGTTGTTATTATTTCACTTCACATAAGAAAATATACCATTTTGCTTCATCTGACTTGACTAAATAGTAAGAAGTTGGGTTTCACACTGTTTTTACTTTATCCCCACAAAGGTTGAACAGCAGGTCTAGCCTGTGACTCAGTCTACTCTCTACTAGACTCAGGGTGATTCACTCAGATCTGAAAAAATCACTACATTTAAAATTTTTGCGTTGAAGTTCGCAGTTTTGCTTGAAATTACTTAGTTATTTACTTTATCACCCAAAAACCTTCACATCATTTGCAAGTTTGTTAGATCATGCTGAAGCTTGGAAAATCTCAAGCCAATAATTTTCAAGCTTTATTCAAGAGCTGAAAACAACATTACTCATTGAGTATTTTAGCCCAATCAACCTATCAACCTAACAATTATTTCTTCTGCAGTGTCCCAGCAGATCAATGGAAATACTGTCATGGTCCACACTGCAGCAATAAACAATTCAGAAGAAAAAACAATCAGAAACTCAAATTAGAAACACTTGTTTGTTCTGTTGGTGCAAATCTTCAAACAACGATTCACGCAATCAATTGTTCATGGATTGAAGGGCTTAAAAGTTGGGAAAAATACAACCGATTTTCTTCAAACACATCCTTTGCAAAAAATCACTAGATTGCACTGAAAAATCACTGGATCACTTGACCAGTCTGAAAATCACTAGATCTTGTGAAAAATCGGTAGGCATGGCACCAGTGGAGTCTACTTTCTACTCAGACTGTGAACTGTACATCAGCAACATCGTATAAATGTGATGCAACAATAACATTCTTAATTGCACAACACTGAACAAGTGATGTAACAGCTCTCAATATTTCTTGTTCAGCTATCTGCACTTGTTCATTTTCATTTATTTGGGAAACAAACAAAAAAATCTGCACTCAACCTCCTGTATATCTAACTTGCCCACTTGTAGTCTCAATGCATCACAGTGATCTAAAAAATTTCATAATGACGCATCACCCAACTTAAGCAAAAATCATTTCCCCTAAAAAATGAGGAATCCTCATGGAACACTTAATCCCCGCGGAACCCCACTAGATGTTTTGTGGAACCCTAGGGTTCTGCGGAACGCCTGTTGAAAAGCACTGGCCTAGGTATTTCAGTTTGTATTTAGATAACTTCAAAATAAGTGGGATTACATTTTTGGGAATTTAGCAGCATGAAGTTAGTCTTATTGTAATTAAGAGAAAGTTTGTTGTCTCTTAGCCAGTGGTAAATTTTAGACATATGAAGATTAATATTATCAGCAAATAAACTAAGATGAAAAGATGAGGCTTCTGTGATATCGCTGATGTAAATAAGGAATAGTAAAGGCACAAGGACACTACCTTGAGGGACCCCACAAGACATCTTTTTGTATGAAAATTTACAAGCTGCTATTTTAGTGCATTGCATCCTGCAGCAACCCTCCCATATGAAAACTGGGCAGTTACATTTTCACTGAGACATTTCGGTCTTTTTTTTGCTGAGAATTTTTGGTCACTGAAACCTTTTAGCCATTTGCCTAGCAGTTGTATCAAAACTCGCCATAACAGTGTTCACTAGCCTGTATTTTCAAATATTCTGACTGAAATGACTAAATTTTTTCAGTCATTACAAGAACGTTTTGGTCTATGACTGAAAAATGGCCAAAAAAAACAGCTTCAAGGAACCACAACTCAGTAATTGAGGCGCAAATAATGAGAGAGGTCTGTAGAGATGTTCAGATAGAACCCACACTTCTGCCAATCAATGAAAACGGATTTAAAAGAAAAGTCAACATATCGGACAATGCAAAGTTGGACATTTCTGCAAGAAGACTATGGAATAGCTGTGAGAAAACGTTCCTTGACATGAGAATCACACATCCTCCTTCACAGTCTCATTCTGATAAGATCCTTTCACAGATTTTACCAACAACATGAAAAAGAGAAAAAGAATAGGTACAACCAAAGAGTGATTGGCATTGAGAAGTCTTCATTCAATCGTCTTTGTCTTCACAAGTGGTGGGATGGACTAAGGTCAACAAAAGATTGGCTGAAAAATGTAGGGAGCCATATGCATTTGTCATGATCTACATTAGAACAAAGCTCAGAATTGCACTTTTGAGGAGCACCTTTGCTGCAATACAAGGCTTTCTAAGGCAAAAAGAGCAATTTTTGGGTCCAGAATCTGACGGACATTGACTTTTAGTCTAATTCCTTAGTAAGGGTCAGCGGTGTCGGTACCACCAGTGTAGGGATGTACCCAGTCATGTCATCACGGGGGGCTTAGCCCCCCAAACAAAGCTCTAAGCCTCCCCAAATTGACATGAGGAACATTATAAATCAATGGAATTTTTGTCAAATTTGAATGCCAAGCCCTCCTTGCACAAACATAAAGCCCCCCTATTGACGGCTTTCTGGCAACGGTTCTGAATTTACCTCCAGTATAGGAATGCACCGCCAGTATAGGGGTTGATTTAGAAAGCAACTACTTGTAACAACAGTGTAGGGACCATCAGCGACAGCGGAGGGATGGCTTTAGAAAGCAGCTGTTTGTACCTCCTCCAGCATAGGATGTTCATTTATAAAAAGACTGTTTGTACCACCAGCATAGGGGTTGATTTAGAAAGCAACTGTTTGTACCTCCAGCGTAGGGAGTTCAATATGAAGAGACTGTTTTATCACCAATGTAGGGTTTAATTAGAAAACAACTGTTTGTACCACCAGCGTAGAAATTGATTTAGAAAGCAACTATTTGTACCTCCAGTGTAGGGAGTTCATTTAGAAAACAACTGTTCATGCCACCAGCATTCGGATTGACTTCAAATAGGCAAACATTTTACAGGATAGGTTAAGAGTCAAAGAACGGTTTACAGGATAGGTTATGGTTCCAAACGTTTCACAGGGTAAGTTTGGCGTCAGGGAATATTGCAATGATAGGTTGGGATGCAGTGTAGAATCGTACACTTTAAAAAAGGGAATTGGCTAGGTAACCACCTTGCATGACGTGGTTCAAATAAAATGCTGAACCACCGTTGTGGTGGCATAGCAGCAATGTTTACGTCTGCCATTTTAGAGTTCGGCTCTAACCTTGGCGTTTTCGGTTTTGGTAATAGTAGTGTTTGCATGTTTCAATTCATGGGACGTTTTTCTTTTACTTTTTTCAAAATTTGCCAACTTAAGGTTTATGGGTTAAGGTTAGCATTAGGCATGGGCATCATCAGAAGGGAGGGCAGGAGAGGCTTTGGCCCCCCTGGATTTTGAAAATTGCAGCAAAAAAGGGTTGTTTGCTTACTTTCAAGTGGGAAAAACCTAATTTCACCACTTTTGGTCCCTCCCCGCAAAAACTTGTAAGAAATCCCCCTTGGAAAAAAGGCTTCGGATGCCCATGGCGTTAGGGTTAGATTTTAAGTTTACGTTTACTACGTTTCTACCAAGTCTACTGCACCTCATTGTGTTTTACTGTCACATTATAGATGGCAGTCAAATAAGGTTTCAAATCAAGATCCACAGGCGGTTCTGTAGCAACTGCCTTAAAAAATGGCTGTTGATAAGTCCTGAATTCATAAATACTTATTTATTACAAGTTCAGTGCACAAAAAAGAGAACAGCAGGGTTTATTTACTGTGAACAACCTAAACAAAGCATTTTATGATGTCAAAAAAAACAAACATTCAACTTGACACAAGCAACAAACAACAGATATTTATTCCACTGGGCACTCTACATAGTTACAGCCGATAAAAAACTTTTACGCAGAGTAAACGTTTTTCTAAATCAGCCCCTACCCTGGTGGCATAAAAATTCACTTTCTAAATCAACTCCCTACGCTAGTGGCACTGACTCTGCTGACCAGTCCTCTAATTCCTAGGTGCCTACAATTCCCTAAAGCTGAATTATGGTATCAATGCCATTAGCTAATCTTAAATGTGCAATAGATGTTTGTGTCATAAGCTGAGTTTTTTTCAGTACAGGTCAAAATGTTTTTGAAACGATTGAAAAAAATTAAGTCATTTTGGTCAGAATATCTTAAAATATAGGCTAATGAACACTGCTACGGTGAGTTTTGATACAACTGAGACAAATAACTGAAATACTTCAGTGATCACAATGTTCTTCTGATTTTCACGTCGTTCTTCAGTGATCTGATTTTCACATCAAATGGAAATGCATGACCACAACATTTCGGAGTTTCATCTTAAAAAATGCAATTTCCCTGAAAAATCCTGAGATATATTAAAACTGATTCAAGTTCGTGTAATTGGTTGCTTTAGAGACCTATTTGATGTGTGTTTAATGCATGGGAAAATATGCGTCGCATGCAAACTATCATGGTACCTACTTGTGAAAATAAGAATGGGGACACAAAGTGGGTTGCCTGCAAAAGATGGATATCTGTAAGTAGCGATCTTGGTTGCAGATATAAAATGACATAACCAGAGTCATAAAAACAACATTTTACAGAGATTAATTACACCACAACAGTAGTACAAATATTGTTTGTTGCTATCCTACTCCTAGACCTAATTTCAGCCATCATCCGTCTCAAACTAAGATATTTTATTCTTGGTAACAAGCTCCAGTGGGACCGAAATTAAGGTTTGAACAGTTATGAAAATATAAAAAAGGTAGTGTCTATTTTACCGGCGATATTCTGATGGCAACAGATCAGCTGGAGCTGCTGTGCCACCACACCAGTCAAAGATTCAGTCTCGTGGCATGACGCCATATCAAGAAAAAGGCCACTTAGGAAAATGCCGTCCTGCTCGTGGTGTAATGGTTATGTGTTATGGCTGGTATGCCAACGGTTTACAGTTCGACTCCCTTACCAACTTTCCTTTTTTTGTTTGCTTTTTTTCAGGCTCCTTTTTTTTAAAACTGTTACGTTTAAAGGTTAGTGTTGTTAGGTTAGGGCTACAGTCAGGGTTAAGGTTAGGTTGTAGGTTTATCTTTTAGTTACATTTACTTCATTCTACCAAGCCCTTTGCTGTTGCCATCTTCATCTTGGCGGCAAAATAAGCACTGCCTACAAAAAATGAAAACATTTCAAGTCTGTTAACATCACTTGATCAGAGTAAAATTATATTAAATTAAAATAAAAAACAATTTTTGGCATTGCAGCTTTACCTTCATTTATTATTGTGCAACAAGGTACTTTTCCACTCTGGTTTACATCATCACACATCTGTTAACAATATAACCGCCCTAACGAACATCCATTCTTTACATTGTGCTTTGTAGCACTGTAGGCCTATCCACAAAGTGCAGATAACAACTATCAGTGGCGTATGCAGAAAATTTTCATGAAGGGGTTTCATTCAGTGGCATAGGTGGCCATTTGTATTTGGTGTGCGCTGTTTGTGGCATCGCAATTTGAATTTGACGTCATATTCATGTTTTCAAGCGAAGTTTGTTGACATAATCTTCTACACGCACTCTCCTTATTTTTAAAAAAATCAAGCCCTATAGGCTACACTCGCCTTATAATAAAGTGTTTGTAAAATATCAAGCTCAAGGAAAGGTTAACCCCCCTTGCGTACACCCTTGACAACTATCAACCTCCTTCTCTTCTTTTAACTACCATCTCCAAATTGTTCGAACATCACAATACATTTTTCTAAGCAAGAAAAAAAACACAGTAAAATTATACAGACCATGATCATGATGGAGTACCGTCATTATGCGTGTGTTCCACCAGGCACATATAATAGCACCCCAAATGGGGTTGGACAGACAGAGTAAAGACAGATTACAAAAAGGTTTAACAGTAAACAGCAACACAGTAGTGTTAGGTATATGATAAATTAACAAAGTGAGGTTAGTCAGGATGGCTGAAGAGGGGAGCAAAACAATGCTGCACAGGAGCTTTACAGAAGCCATAAAAAAACATACTGAAGACAGAATAAAGTAATAAAGCTCACAGAAAACACAGATACTCAGAAGGCGTCTCGTATTTTGTAACCACCATTGGAAAACCAGTTTGTTTTCAAACCACAACAAGAACATCAACTTGCAACAGTTGATTCAACACAGCACTGATGATACATGCCAAATATTTACTCAAACAGACTGTCATATTAATATTACATGTGTTGTGAACAACACAAGGAATCCAAGGATACTCCAGTTTTTGCTGTTTACTTGGATGGGTTTGAGGCATTTGACAGAACTAACCACAACCAGCTTTTTGCAGTTTTCTTGGACATGTCTGCTGTGTTTGCTAAACTAATTAGGCACAATGTATTGTATGTACGCATGACATGGAGGATGAGTATAGTAAGACTGCTGTTGACATAAGCAACAAACTACATGCAAGTAGAAGTGGGGCACTAACTAAGTGCTATCTTTTTACTGCCATTTTTGCTGCAAACAACAGGGTAAGGCAAGGGGAGTTCTGAGTCCATAGCCTATGTTCGCTGTTTACCTTGATTAACTCTCAATCCAGTTGGTGGGCTCAGAAAAAGAGTGATTTGCAAACATGAGGCGATTACATCACAAATGCAATCTATTACGCCTCTAGTCTAATATCAAATAGTATCAGGATGCTATTGTTTCGCAATAATAATGCCGGTGAAGGTGATAGTGTCTCCAGGCTTACTTTCGGTCCGAAGACCTGTTTTCGGTCGCGGTCCCTCTGGTCGAATTTAGGGTTGCCTGTAAAAGGCAGAGCTCCGTAAATAGCGGAGCTTGGTTGCGGAGGTTTGATGACGTCCCGGAGTCGTCAAAAAAACGATATTTTTCATTGAGCAATGACATGTAAACGTTAGCAAAAATAATTTTACTGCAAAGGGTGATGTTACACTACTGTAAAAAAATTGTATTTTGAAGTTTTAATATTTTGGTTATCTGAGTTTCACAATGGTTCGGGGACAAAAAAATAGGTTTCAACAGTGGTGAATGTATTAAATTTTTGAACATCACAAACTTCCATGTATTCCATGTTTGGGGGAAACGCATATTAAGTTGCAGTGATACAACATTTTTCCTTCACTATTTTTCCTTTTTTTGATTTTGCAACGCAACTTTCTTCCACTCCGGTTACGTCATGAAACCTCCGCAACCAAGCTCCGCTATTTACGGAGCTCCGCCATTAACAGGCAACCGAATTTAGTCAAGTTGCTGTAACCAACAGGGTAAGCGGTGCTGGGAGAAAAGAATGATGGAGATTTTGTGTTGCCAAAAAAATTGAAAATTCCCAAATTTTCGAGACCCGGTAGTGGCAAAATTGATGAAGAAATTAAAACATACGTAGAAATGGTTTGTACTAAATTAAGGAACATAAAACCTTTGGTGTTGAAAGTGTACTGAACGAAAAACAATTTATCGAATAAACAAAGAAAAAGTTTTAGCAAACTCACTAAACTAACAGAAGAAAGCAAAATTGTGATCTGCCGAGCGGATAAAGACGGGAAAATTGTCATCGTTAATTACGACGACTACGACGCTATAAAGACCAGGGAACTGCAACAGTTCGAAAAATTAGACGTGTCTGTATATGGAAGCGACACCTACCTTGAAAAAGTGAGAAAAGATTGCAACGAACTCGTTGTTAAACTCCATGCTATAGGGGAATTGAAGGATGAACTGCTACTACCGATAACTGGAATGAAATGTAAGAACAACACATACCGCAAGGTCAATGGTGCATCAGCAAAATATTTTCGCTGCGACACACCAGTGTACTCTTACCCGCTTTTCAAGACACACAAGCTAACTCCGGAAAATTTGTTGAACGTTGATATTAAGGAAATACCGGTGCGCCTGCTGCAATCTGCTGGGAACATCAGCACCTCACGCATTACTGCATTTCTTGAATTCATACTGAAACCTATCAGTGTAGAATTTTGCAAAAACTGCCCGAACGCATTTTGTCAAGACAGCCGTCAGTACATAGGAGACCTGCTTATGTGGAAAGACCGCCTTACAAAAAAACAAGAAACTGCAAAGCCAAAACCAGTGTTTTCCATTGTAGCGGCAGATGTGAAAGCACTTTGCCCCAGCTTGTATAGAGACACTGTGACAAAAACTCTTGAATGTGCATGGAGAAGCATTCCGGCTACAGCGCCGAGGCCCGTGAAATCATTGTTGAACTGAACAAAATTTGCCTGAACAATGTGGTCACTCAGTATGGAGACCAATTGTACATACAAAAAGCGGAATCATAACCGGTGATAACAACTCAGTCGCATTGGCCAACATTACTGTGCATTACATCCTGCAGCCGATTGCGGATGTGCTAAATGAGGCAGAACTTTTCCATAGATTTATCGATGACATAATTTGGATTTCTGCATCAGAAATATCAAATGAACGCATTCGATAAGCACTAACTTCAGCTTTTGAGAACAGTGGCTTGGAACTAACGTTCCGACAAGCTTGCACTGCCGAGAAAACAGGCGAAGTTGAATTTCTGGACGTCAATCATTGCGTAACCATTGGAGATGATTTTGGCTTTGTCACTAAAGACTTCGTAAAACCCACAGTGGAGGGAAGGCAATTCATAAATGGGAATTCTCACCACCCACAAACGACATTCAAGTCAATCCTGTTTCGAGAAGCTATCAGATTGAGGTGCCTCAGCCAAAGAAAAGATGATTACCTCAGCAGCTTAAACCGACTCAAAGAAAAAGCGATCCGTTCAAAATTTCCCTTGAACATGACTAATGATATGATAGCACTGGCATCTGATTGGGAAGATAGACTACGGCCCCCAAAATGCGACAAGAAAGAAGACCCACAGGTTTGGGCTACATCTTTTCCCCATATGCTTTC
>Ga0210059_1006252_pt1 | contig 19136 bp, 15 predicted proteins | sample Ectturendosymbi2_FD_188042 | JGI IMG/M metagenome (GOLD analysis project Ga0210059, IMG submission 188042) | Ecteinascidia turbinata endosymbiont from Florida, USA - Sample 2 (SPAdes) (version 2) | ecosystem: Host-associated > Tunicates > Ascidians > Unclassified | place: Key West, Florida... | reverse complement strand
CCCCCCGATAGCAACTGCCATGTGTAGGCTAAGCACTCTACTTCCAAAGGGGCCCACAGCCACCACTATAATAGACCTATGTAAGTAGGCTACTCTGCTTTCAAAGGGCCCCCACCAGCATCTCTAATGTGTAAATAAGTTTAAAACCAACTTCAATACTTTACAGAAAATGTGGGTTAAAATTTGTTTCAATAAGTTCTGTGTAGCACTATTTGAAAAAAGGTACTGTATATGATGAATTATTTGCTACTTTTGCACATTTTTCAAGCAACTAGTGTCAATGCAAGATAGGGTTATTTTGTCTCATCCAGCCTCAGGCTGGATGCTTTCCTTTGTAGCTTCTCACCTTAAATGTCTTGTTCACAACCCTGTATTGCGATAGTTCTGTCATGCGACTGAACTTTCGGGCGCGAAGTCCTGCTTCAGCAGCAACTGCTAATCTGTCACCATGTTGTTGAATGTAGCTACAAGGATACGATTTAAAACAAATTTAGTGTTTTGAATCTGCTTGGTTGTTGCCGGTAGTTTCATGGCGTCCCTTAAGTACATGGCTGTTATCAAATTCAGGACACCAAGCATTTTGCAGGGGGAATGTGTGTTGCAATATAAACTTTCTGGTTTGTTGATGGTGAGTGCAGAGAAATGGAGCGCAAACCTAAAGAAGTGGGGGGTCGATGCCAACTTGCCATCCCTTAACTCTTGTGTTAGCTTTGTCTTCCCAATTTTCAGTGTTTTTAAAGTTGTGTATCATGAATACCCTTGTGCATTTTCTGTTAAGTCAGTCGATCATGCCGTTGTCTCAGTAACGTATCCTTGGGTGGCCCGCATATCACCTTCCTAGGCTTCATCAAATGGTTTCACCACGGTTGGCTGAACTAGCATGGTGACTTCATCAGAGCCCACCCCGTTTTTAGCCTTGCTTCGGCCCGTCATACCCCAAGTCCGCCACTGAGACTCTTGCACGAGTTACGGGCGTGGGAGGTGGGGTCCCGACCCTCCGGATTTCGAAGAGGGAAAATGCTTTCATCGCAGTTGGTGAAATCAACCAATCCAAAATGGAAAAACTCCTATTGCCCCTCGCCCGGAAACCTGGAAAAAGTCCTTCCGACTTCCACAGCACGAGTTGACGCGTGTGGTCGCTTAGCTGCTCAGTTTCCACAGTTCACTGAAGAGACGTTTGGAGTCGCTTGTACTTAAGCAGCTTTCCCGAAGCGAAAAAACGGAATGCTTTTCCAGTCTTCACCGTCTTTGAAACACTATTTTCACCTCATCGAGGACGGCGATACTGCAGTTCATTAACGGAACGTACGAATTACGACGCCGGCTTTATTTGTTTTGGCCGCTGTTTCTGTTACAAGGCTATTGATTTCAAAACTGCATGCGTGCTGTGCCAAGGATTCAAACCAGAAAACTCAATCAAGGCTTCGTGTTTGTTTTGGTTGACACGTTTCAGAAACGCAGTCTCATTTGAACGAGGGTTTCAAACGAGGATTTTAACTAACATCGCATTCACGGCCGGGTTTTCCAGCGCCGATGAAATTGATTATACGGCGAGTCAACATTTCCAGCCCCGATCAAATTGGTTATACGGCGAGTCGGCATTTCAAAGAGGGCGCGAATACTGAAAAAAGGCGACAAAAACCGAATATAAGGCTGTAAGTTGTACGACAGCAATGAGAGCTGTTAAGACAGCGTCACACAATAAAATATGAACGGTGTAAGTTGAGCGCATTGTGTTTGCATAGTGTTTGTGCGCGTGGTCACGGTGGATGTCGAGTGTTTTCGAACACTTTTGTTGGCGTAAGGGTACTAGTATTTCGCCGAACGGTGGATGACGCAACAAAGAAAACGATCGACACGGGCACACGCAATGGGGGTTTCAAACACAGGAGGGAACGCCCTCTCTTGACCTTGCGCTGGCGCGGTGAGTTCTGTTTACGCAATACCGGATATACACTTTGCAGCGATTACAGAAACGGCTCGATTTGCAAAACACGCATTTCGCACGAAAACGAGCAACAATTTCTTCGCCTGACCGCAAATTTAAATAAAAAACGGCTGATTTCTGACATTTGCGTGAAGTTAATACGCAAGCCAGACGAGTTGCAACAACAAATTCAACATTCGTTTGCGAGTCCATTCGAGCTGTAGGAAATTGACTTTCTTGAACAATGCACGGATACGTTGGTTGCGGAAATTGCTGAGTTTTTCAAGTTTTTCTCTGCTGATCACAGTAGGACGCGAATGAACCGTAAAATAATTTTCGAATATACACTTCAGGTCGGGACGAGATTCGGCACGCCGCGTGCCTACTTGCCGGCATGCGGTGTGCCTACTTGTTGGCACGCGGTGTGCTGTTTGCTAGCACGCGGTGTGTTTACTTCCGGACATTAAGTCAGCAGGGAACGAGGAAGCGTTAGGGGTGAATGCGTTCGCACCATACCTGCTTCCTGCGCGACTCCATAGAGGAAGGCCACACTGCTTCTTCTCACAGGTTTTACTCCGGATGTTAACCCTTTTTTCGACACAGAAAAGCGTCTGTGGCATCCCCCCCATCCCATTTCAATACACAACATTAGAGTTCCGGGTGTTTTCCGGCATACCTAACTCCACAACTTCCGTTTGGCAACGAGCGCAACAAGAACAGGCAATCTGTGCGTGGCACGCGTGAGGTTTTACGAATGCAGCTACAAAACCTTGAATTACAGGACAGCTGATGGTGTGGAGGTTAAAACAGAAAACTGGAAGAGGTACACCGACCAAACCGAAGTTATCACCCAAGTCAGGGGGACCAAACCGAAGTTATCACCCAAGTCAGGGGGCAACCAGGTACCCCAAACGCCCCCACTGGCAACGATTCTAACCGCTGTGGGTCTTAACCTGGGGCTATGCTAAACGGTACGTTTGAACCCAATATTTTTGTTCCCAAATAAGCGCAGCTTTCACTGATTCCGCGAAAAAACAAGGCTCGAAAAAACACAAACGACATCGGTTGTCAACATGTCCGGAACATGGGAGGGAGACGATTATTATCAACTTGCACCGAAATTCGCGCACTTTTCGGCTTTTGTTCATCCCTGCAGCAGTTCTACAAAAACGTTTGTCACTTTTTCTCAAAAAGCACCTGTTGCAGGTTGCCACGCTCGCCCGCCAACCACAGCAGCTGCCAGCAACGGGGGGGAGGGGGTTGATATTTGCGGTTGTCTGTCACTTGCGCTTTCGGCGAAATTTGCGTCCTATAGTCTCGATGCAGACCGTACAGCGGGAATAGAAAATAACGTAAAGCACGTTCGGTTGACACTTGGCACAAATGCAGTGGCCACAGAAGAACACGCTAACTGCAGAAAGGGTTCTTTGCGTCGTCGTATTCGTCGTCTTGCACTGCGCTGTTTGAAAAAGGGTTCATTGTGTCGTCATAGTCGTCGTTCACGAACGGGTTCAACCGATGATTGTTCGATTTTGTCGACGAATCGTCTCGCAGGGCCTCGTCCTCATCTTCCGGAAAAGGATATTTCCAACTTGACTTTTTTGCGTCATTTCCTTTTAAGCGCGCCGCGCTAGCTTTCAACGGCGATTGCTTGACGTCATTGCTGATATCATAACGAGGCGTGACGCTTGCAGAATTTTTATGCGCCGCTTGGCTGACCCTCGCCGACGTGGCAGGAACAGGCGCGACGTCACCGTCGCGGGTCTTTCGCGACGATGGGAGTTTCCCGGAAGTGTTACCTCGATTCGTGCGCTTGTCTGACTTGCGCGAAAAAAGTTCGCCCCTGGCGTCGTCAACTTTCGGCTTTGTGACGTTACCGCGGCGATGACGTCCTTCTGGCTCGAAGTTGACGTCGTCAGGCCAGGGTTCGTAAGCGCTTTCGTTGTAAGCGCTTTCGTTGTAGGCGGCGGGGTTGCCGAGGTTTGGTATCACTTCGCCGTACTGCCAAGTGCGTGGCCCCAGTGGGGGGATGTCCGCGGTGCGCCGTGATGTCGCGTCCGTGCGACCAGGAGAACGACGATGACGCAAGGAAGTGTTCGCTTTTGCTTTGTTATTTTCGAGCGCATTTGCAGGAGAGCGCTGTCTCGAAGTGAAGAAGTCATCAGTTTTATCAACAGGGCTATTTCTTTCGCGACGCGAGGAATTGAAGTCGCGCGTTGGATTCGAACCATTGACCTCTTGCTTCCGTTGCGCTTCTATCCAGGACGAGGATGGCGACGTCGCTGAGGTGTCGTTTTTCTTCGGTTGACGGACTACGGCGGATATGACAAGATCCGGAACTTCCGGCGGATCCGTTTTATCATCCTGGTCATCTTGCCGCAGCGAGTGCACGAGTGCACTCGACTCGCGGGTCGAGTAAATCGACTCCTCGTCCCTTCGGTCATCGTCTGATTCGGGGTCCTTTTCTTCGTCGGTCGAGATTTCGATGGAAAAGGACGCAAGTCGCTTTTGCTTCCGCTGGCATCTTGGACACATGGTGTCGGTGCAGACAAAGCAATCCCTGCGAAAACACACACGCACGCGCCAATTCGCGACTTGCCACTTCTCACGTCATAAGCTACTGCGTCACGCAAAAACGACGTCAGCTCAGGCTGCCGTCCAATAGGAAACTTCCGTTGAATCCAGGGCTGTGGAGACGGAGCCTGGAATTTGGGTTCTCATTCAACAGACATAGTTTGTGGAGCAAGCCAATCGTAAAAATAAAACGCAATCGTTTTTGTTTTCAATGGACCAAATCATGCCGGAGCCAAAAAATCTGGATGCCTGGATCTGGACCGGGAAATATGAGTTCCTGCTCCACAGCCCTGGTTGAAACTACATGGTGGGTATTTCCCTTAAACGATACGTTATGGGCAGGAGAGAAATATCAATCGACAGTTGCTTCATGGATGGAAGTCTCCATTGCAGCATTGCTAGCGCTTCTGCTGCATTCGTTTTGAAAGTCTTGACGCAACGCTCAGGCCCGCAGCCACAGGGGGGTATGCAGTGCCTCCCAAAATTTTTTTGGGCCCAGAAAAATTTCTTTTAAATATATAATAAAAACAAAATTCTTTCCCCACTGAAAACGAATTTTGCCTCCCCCCAAAACCTTGAAACCTGACCGCGGGGCAGGCAGCACCGGAGGTCCGTTCGAAGCAAGTCAAGTTGTAAAGCAGAGGCAATGTTACGCACATTCTTAAAGATAATTAAAAAAAAATCTTTTGCTACTCACACGTGAAACACCGCTGAGCACTTCGGACAGATCGACACCATCACGTCGAACGGAAAGAGGGTCTCACCCGAGTTGCAGATTTCGCAGATGAAGCCTTTAGCTTGGCAAAACTAAAATGGAATTCAGGTTTCAAATTGAAATTGTTCTGTGCTTGATAGACGTCATCGCGTCGTTTAGTCACTTGGACAGCTTGGCTACTTTGACCACTAGTGTCACTTCGTTTTCACCACTGCACATACTCTCTGGAAGAGGCCAGCGCACTGTGTGTATTGAATTGGCCTTTTACTTGTTGCTTTTCGCATTTTCAACTACGCGAGTCTTTCATTGTGAAGCAGAACGAAAAGACGTGTTTTTTAAGATGTTTTAGCACACCGAAACAATCTCTCTCAAAATACAGTAGAAATCCACTTTACCGCCACCATCAAGATTGACTAAAACCGCTTTACGACCGTCTCGGATTTTCGGAAAAAATAGCTGCGGTCGGTCTCTCAATGTCTTTGCGGTCAGCAAGGTCAAATCTTTGAGAAACTACCTGCGCTTGAAGCGACAGCGTTTCAAAAGTCAGCTACAGCAGGTTTTTGTTCGGCCTAATCGGGGGCCAACTTTCCGAAAGGTCGAAAATGTTGTCTGCACCCCCCCCCCTGCACAAGCTGGTTGATTGCTTCATAAACTGTAACAAATTATTTCACGTTAATGCTCCTATATTCTTTAACTGGCAATGACGAACTTGCGAGGTATTCTTCTGCGCCACAAAACAGAAGATGTTTTCTATACAGGGTTTGGTTCGGTGAAGACAATCGTCATGAGGTTTCGAAAATGGGCGAACGATGGCCACGAATTGAAGGGAGTTGAATCGAGTGCAGTTTTGAGGGTTTGGCGACGTTTTTGGAGGAAAATATCGGCGTTTTTTCTTAATCGCTGATAAATTTACCGTTTCGGGAATTCCACGGGTTTTCACATATGACCGAAAAACAGAACGGACACTTTTCCTAATCAGTGACGTAAGACTTGGTGGAGGAGGGGCGCTTGACAATTGCCCGAGCTGTTTTCACTTTAAGTTTATTTTTTATCAAGACAGGGTCTTAAATCGTAAGTTGGGCACGTTTATAAAAAACCTACGTACTTTTCAGAACCTCTTGCAAAGAACTTCTAACGAAACCTCGAAAAAACTTTGCCCCCCGACACAACAGCGGGTCGGCTTCTCGAGTTGCACAACACAAACTCAGATGTACGTTTTCTTATGAAAGGGTAATTACCTTGTTTGCCCCTAAATTGACAAGGGGCGCAAAACGAGTATTTTCTCAACAAATCAAAAGATTTCACAGGAAAAACGCCCAGGGACTTGAAGGTAAGCAACTCCTGTGGCACTGTCACAAGGCAGGCACGTCACCCCACTTCTGACAAGCTCGTCTAAACCAATACACCAGTGTTTCTCAACCTGTGGGTCACAGCGTAGTTTTGGCGTGGGCCGCGGATTTGGGACAAAAATATGTTAGAATACAGTTATCAACATCTGATCACTTCAGCGTGGGGACACATTGTGTTCAGCAGTAAGATTTTCACTGAATTACGAAGAGGAATAAATTCGCTACTATAGAATAATGTGCGTTCGTTCATGCGCATAAAAGCATAGCCCATGCTAACAAGGCAGTGGGCCACGCAATCTTACTAAACGTCATTTGGGCTACGTAATGAAAAGGATGGATAAACACTGCAATACACGATCACAACAGGATGTTCAGCTAGTGCTGTTCGACCGATGCGCCTCACGTAGCTGGAGTTAGTTTGACAACAAAAGTGCTGGGTACAAATGGCGCTTTTATTGAAGAAAAAAAAAAACTAAAACCAAAGCGTTTTTTTCCTGACACAAGACATCGCAAACTCACCAGGCAGTCGAGCTTGATATGTTTGGCGAACGCCGTGTGGATGTCCGTCAACTGGTGGCACAACGCCCCCGAGAAGGTCTCCGCCAGGTCTCGCATCGAGTACATCCGGGACCCGTCGACGAAGTGCTGACGATCTTGCAGCTGCGACAACGCGAGAGATTTTGTTGCGGCCCGCCGCGAAAATCAACCATCCGTAGAAGAGGTCGCCCGATCACGTGGCTCTCAACTCACCATCCACAGCAGCTTTGCGTCGAGGGCTTCAGAGCAGGTGAGAAAATATTGCTTCATTTTCAAGATGTCTTCACGCATTTTCTGCAAAGTCGCGGTTAGTGAGTGCGGTGCAGAAAAAATGGGGAAAAAATGAGACTTGACTTGACAGGGAGACTCGATTCCGCTTTTTCAGTTTCATTTTTGGGATTCTACCATCGTGGAAATATCCTTTTTTCTGAGTTCTGGCTTTCGATGCTTGGTAGTTTGCAAGTCCACCACAATGAATGGTCCGAGATAAGATTTCAATATTTGGGCATGGTAAAATTTGATGTTGCGCTGGAAGTTTGGTGTAATAGCCTGAAAACCATGATTACATTCTGCAGAAAAGTGGAAGTCGTGCTCTTTAAAGCAATGATCTTCACTGCAACTTCCTTACGCTAAATTTTAAAGTGACAAATTAAGAAGGGGGGTTCGGGTTTAATCCCGGGGGGATACTAAGTAAATAAACATACAGCACACTGTTTGGCCAGCCGACTGGTTTCATGACAAAGACTGAAAGCCGTCTCTCAGCGGCACAACGGTAACATGAAGCATATAAAGCAGTGTTTCTTAAGAGGGGGAGCCCGCCTCCCCAAGAGGCGTTAACCAATGTCCAGGGGGGGTGCGAGTCCTTACGCGCTCTGCAACATGGGAAGTTTTTGAATGGGGATGTGTTCCGTCCAATTTGCCAATGTAAAATCCCGTGGAGCTTGAAAAACATGACGATTACTACAGGGTGGCGTGGCAAAGAAAATGTTAAGAACCACTGACTGGGGGATGCTAAGGAAATAAACCTACAGCACACTGTTTGGCCACTCGACTGGTTTCTTGACCGATACTCTAAGTCATCTCTCAACAGCACAACGGTAACTAGCAGCACACAAAACAACATGCGTAGCACAAGCACCAACACTCGAGTGCGCCTTACTCGAGTTTCGTTACTCGCAACTCGCGGACTCTTACTCGGATCTCGCATAGTTCCTCGACGAAGTTGAACAACATGGGATTGACGCCTTCCACGTCCAGGAGAGGCCTGTTGTGCAACACGTTGAGCAGTTGATGAGCTTGTCTGCTCACCTGGAAATCAACCAGGAGGTTAAAAAGTATCATCCGGCAAACTACGTAAAAAGTATCGGCCGGCGAACTGCGTAAAAAGTATCGGCCGGCGAACTGCGTAAAAAGTATCGGCCGGCGAACTACGTACGAAGTATCGGCCGGCGAACTACGTAAAAAGTATCGGCTGACGAACTACGTAAAAAGTATCGGCCGACGAACTACGTAAAAAGTATCGGCCGGCGAACTACGTAGAGTATCGGCCGACGAACTACGTAAAAGTATTGGCCGACGAACTACGTAAAAAGTATCGTCCGGCGAACTACGTAAAAAGTATCAGCCGGCGAACTAGGTAAAAAGTATCGGCCGGCGAACTACGTAGAGTATCGGCCGACGAACTACGTAAAAGTATCGGCCGACGAACTACGTAAAAAGTATCGGCCGGCGAACTACGTAAAAAGTATCGGCCGGCAAACTACGTAAAAAGTATCGGCCGACGAACTACATAAAAAGTATCGGCCGGCAAACTACATAAAAAGTATCGGCCGGCGAACTACGTAAAAAGTATCGGCCGGCGAACTACGTAAAAAGTATCGGCCGGCGAACTACGTAAAAAGTATCGACCAGCGAACTACGTAAAAAGTATCGGCCTGCGAACTACGTCCGATGCAACGACGAACTTTAATTTGGTTGACTTCGACAAAACTTTTTACGAGAAGGAAGTTCACATACACTGTTCTCCTGGGGTGTGGTTCAGCAACGAACGGAAGAACTGATTTTAGCGAGTTTAGGTTGCACAACGTCAGGTATAGTAGGGTTCTCTCGGGCGTAATTTTGGTATATTTTCGCCAAGGTTAACTTCTGACGCACCACTGAAGCCACTGCGATCATATGACGCAACAATGAAACCACTGTGAGCATATGACGCAACAATGAAACCACTGTGAGCATATGACGCAACAATGAAACCACTGTTATCATGCGACGCAACAATGAAACCACTTTTATCATATGACGCAACAATGAAACTACTGTGATCATATGAAGTCAGCAAACCCACAGAAAACACTTGATCCGGAACAAGTGATTTGACCAGATATGGGGGAGAGGAGGCAATCGGCACAAGTCAAAGGCGCACCTGGACATCAAACATCTTTGTTTCTGAAGTTCTTATTTCAGTTGCGTGAACGGGAGTCAAGACCCGGGATTGCTGCGCGACCCGTCACGTGACGGGTCTAAGACAATTTTTAAACCTAGCCTTCAAAACCCAGCTTGTCAGATAAAGAAATGCACAAACAGCAATCAAATCAACAAAATTTGAAATACTCTTGTCGAAACCGCATCTCCTCCACCAGCGATGCTGCGCATCTGGACCGCATCACTCGTCGCACGAGAAAAGGTCACAAGCAGCGCGGGCCTTTTGGAGCCTGCCACGTTACCCAGGGGGTGTGTGCGTGGGGTGTATTTCACCGTAATATTCCGCAATCCGTTTTACTTCAGATACAGGCAAATCCGTTTTACTTTAAATAATAGGCCGACTGACATCGCAGCAGAAACCGATCGGTACTTTGTCCCAAAATTTCCCTTTGAAAAGCTTTCAAACTTTTCATATCACGTGATTAGCACGGGAATACTCACTTTGTAAAAGCCGTGGTCCCAGTTGTGTAAGACTCGCGCGGGCAAGGTCGCCAGGTCGTTCCAATGACAGTTCGAGCAGTAATAGAGACCGCTGTAGTCGCAGAGGCGGGCTTCTTCAGAGCCTGAATAAATCGCGAAACATCGGCAACAATCGTGAAACATCGGCAACATTTATTAGTCCGCGATCAAACAATAATTTGTGTGACGCAACTGCCGAGGAGAGACGTGGCATAAAAGAAAGGCATTAAGTTTCAACGCTTTGAGCCTAGACGCTATTAAACTTGTTTTGAATCTTTTCGCTTTCGAAACCTGGACAAAGTTATTGCAGTGCAAACAGTAGCAGGACTTTTGTTTGCGGGAGATGTTCGTTGGCATTGATGGAAAAACGCAATCGAAATGTGGAAACACTGCTCCCATACTTTCAAGCGGCAACAAGAAAGATGACGTGCCGCGAACGAACACGTGTGAAAATATTCCTGTTTGTGGTGATTGTCTTTCGCACAAACTTTAACACAAAAGCTAACTTGTTGCGAAGTAAGCTATTCCTATCCTAGGTACACGCTGGCGTTTGAAAACAGTTCAACCACATTAACAGGTTGTTTCCTGGCGGTTTTATATCGTCATAACGGGCCACTTGCCATGAAAAACAATCCCTAAAAAACAACAATTCGATTCAAGTGATGCAAACGCTTACTCTGCTGGCGAAACGCACACTGTTAAACACTGCAATGACTGACTGCTTTCTACGGGTGTTTAAGAGAGTATGTTTCCATGGCTAAACCACTCAGATCGCCGATATCCCAACAGAGCCAAACATTACAAAACAGCATGATCAAAACGGTGAAGAAAGAACAGCAACAAATTTTGCATAGATGAGCAACCGGGTCGAGGTGAGAGGAAAAAGCAAGTTAAGTGATTTTCACTTGAATTTATTCAAAAAAAGGGCTTTGCATTCCAGAAGTAGTTTCGTCTCTGCCTGACCACACACTTCCATTCATTCATTCGCTACGTACGGTTAAGATGATGTCCGTGACCGGAACGCAACGATGGTGGTCGAAAAATGCCTTGCAAGTTTGCGTGGAGCAAGGTAAGTTCTGACATTACCCATTACATGTATTGCCTACAGCAGCGATGCTCATCTTGACAAACAACGCTGAGACACGATTTAGAGAACGCACGGCTTTCGACACGGTACCCACTTACGACCCACCATCTCCGCCATACTTTATACGTTCTCAAGATCTCATACACGGTAGTAGCATCACCTTGTACTCAGTTAAACAGCGACTTAATGACGGGAGTTACCCAGGAAAGAAGTGGAGCGAAGAAATTACAAATCAAATCAACTTTCACTGAAAATCCATCGGAACGTACAAGTAAGTTAAACAAGCAAGTTCCGCGGTGTTGGATGTTTTCAAAACACACGACGTTATGCTTTTTCTAAATAAAAAACACACGACATCAGTAACAGGTGCTCACGAACAGTTGCACGTGACCTTCCGGACATACTGTACCAGTACAACCGTAACTGCGGAACAAAGCAATGGACAAGACTAAGATCTCACAAAATACCGAACTTCTTGCCAATGATTCATTAAATCAACAAACGTAACTTTACGCCACAGGTTCCACAGACACCACAAACCTGGATAAAACATCACGTTGTCTGTGGGTAGAAGCAAGGCTGTGTGGCATGTGTGGCAGGAGTGAAAAAACTTTTAGATTGTGTAGCCTGAAACTTACGTTCCGTTTCCACAGCTCTGGTTTGTGAGGTAAGCGAGGCGTACAGCTAATGCAATGTTTTTCAGTTTTTAATGGACCAAATCATTCTGGGGCCGAAGCCAAACGCCTTCAGATGTGATTCTTTAGATGCCCTGGAGCTAGTGCAGGAGTCTGAAAAATATGTTTTTCGGATCCACAGCCCTGGGTAGAAGTGAAACACTGAGTAAATTTACGTCACCACAATGCTCTCAGCGATGCACAAGCTGTATCAGGTGCGCTGCCTGATTTGGGCGATATCCGGTGCTTAACATGCAACGTGCACGTGCCAGGGTCGATTGCACGCCTGTTGGTACAAAGGAAGTGGCTCTGAACCCGCGCACAACTTGGCCACAACGCAGCGAAAACCATCAACGCTCCTCGCTGTTTTTTTTTTCGGTGCTTTTTCAGTCAAAGATCGAATTATTTTTAAATGACCTAGAAAAATCAAGTCGTTTCGGTCAGAATGTTTGAAAATATGGGCTATTGAACACTCCTACGACGTGTTTCAATGCACCTGTGAGACAAATGACCGAAATGTTTCAGCGAAAAAAAAACAGGCTTCTCGTACCTGCAATCTCAATTGGATTCTTGCACTCTGCACAGCAGTACTGTTGCTTGGCCAAGCCCTGCTCCGGACAGATTTTCAGCGTGTACCCCTCGATGCTCTTCGCTACGACGGACGCGCACTGCCGGCGTACGTTGTTCACGCATTTCGCGTGGCAGCAGAAAGTGCACTCCTTGCAGCGGTACCAGACCTGCAGCGACAGGCAAACAAACCGCTCGGCAACAGTATGGCATTTGAAAGCTAAGCAAAAAACATTGCGTGCGGGGGAGGGGAATGACTCGCCGCGTTTGCTGTAAATGTCGGCTGCATGACGCATGGATACGTGGTCGCGAAGAAAAGTGAGGGGGTCTTGGATTACAACCTTTGCGTAAAGTTCGCGGCGATTTACAGCAGCAGTTGACGGAGAAGACATTGTTTCATGACTTCAGGATGAAACAACAATAAAGTCAGTGGGGAAAGAACAGATCCAACTTGACTCGTTCGGTTATCGGTGAGCATAGACCAGGTGATTCTCAAGCTTTTTGTTATACAGCGGACAACGGACCTCTTTTACTGCCCCCAAACAAAGGCGGACTGCATCGTTTTCTCCGCGGTTTCTGACGTTATTCAAAAATACGATTTGGTCACTGTTCAGTCAGAAATTCCGCCAAGTTCACTGTTGCAAAGGGTCATAGAGCACAACACCTAACCTTGAACTGCAAACATTTATCTTTCTTGTGCAGAAAAAAACTTTACAAAAGTAGTTCAAAAAGCAAAGGTCATTTACTTCAAATTGATTTCACTTATTGCTGGTGAGTTCTCTGCTGTTACAACTCACAGGCAAGTCTGGCAATTCGTGGTCTGTTTTCCAGTTTGTTTCAATACTTGGTTGTTTTGAAACTTTTCGAAATTTGTAGAAATTATTAAATTACGCATTCCAAAGCAACTGCACAAAGAGCCAACGCCATTGTTCAAGTCGCGGGGAGCCGCGAAAACTGGTCCCGGACAGGGACATGTCTTTACACCCTGGCAAGTTCTAGCATCAAACTGCCCACCCCTTCGCATTAATCGGTGCCCAGTAAGTAGCTCTCAGTTTCAAAAAGGTTGGCGACACTGTTGCGGCCTTGCTCAATAAATCAGGCGGATTCCATCTTTCGCACATCTACCATTTCGCCACAATCTCTTTTCAACGGTAGATGCTGTCCAATGTTCCCTCTAAGGTGCGCATGCGCAGTACAACCAGAGACCATTTGCGCAGTGAAATCTCATTCTCGCGCACTTGCAGCATTCCAAATTTAATATAGTATATATATATATCGCATAACACTTTTAGCGCTTGAAACGCTTCGCTGGTTGTGTGTCTACATGGTTGCGCAGTCGCATGCTCACTACAATTTACGCTTGTACCCCACCAAAGTAACCAATGATTACTCATGTTAGCGCCATTACGCGTGTGCTTTTCTTTTACAGGCACATATCTATCTACCTGTTTTTTCAAGTACATCTGTGTTCCTTGTTACTGGCATGTATACTTGAGTCTGTTGGGTTGCGTGTGGGAGTGAAGACTTTACGCAATACAATAATCACTAATCAACAGGAAACAACAACCACGCAGCGAGCGCCGGCAGCATGCAAGCTACTGTAAACGACGCCACTGGCACTTCCGTCTGCGCCAGAAACCGAAACAAAACCCAGACCTGCAGCATTCCCCATATCAACTTGCTACAACAGTCGCAGTTGTGTTTGATGCTCCGGCTCGTGCGCTTCTTCAGCCGGTGGCCGAGGACTTGCTTCGTCCTGGGCTCCACTGTCTCCGGGCCTTCCTGCGGAATGGCGGCGAACGCAGTTTTAGGTTGCAGCAAATCGCTACCAAGCGAATTGCGCGCCGAACGCTTTTCTCCAAAGGTCAAAGTTCAAGCACGCACGAACTCAAGTGAATTAAAAGATAAGAAATACTGTGTGCTGCAGAACAGACAGTTCTTGTCTTGGGCCATGGGCGTCAGAAGGATTTTTCCAGAGAAGGCCAATAGTGGGTTTTCCAGGAGTACCTAAAAAGATTTTTGCAGGGGGGTCCAAAAGTGGCAAAATTTTATTTAAACCACTCGCAACTAAGAAAACACCCTTTTATTATTAATAAGAAAATGTCAAATTTGAAGATCCAGGGGGCATGGCTCCTCCTGACCCCCTTCCGACGCCCATGTCTGGGGCCAAGGCAAGGCTAATATTTTCAAAGTTTAGATTACCAATTTTGTTTCGTTTTCAAAACGACATTTTAGGAGGGATTTCGACATGGGATTTTAGGGCCGATTCAAATTTTCCACAAACTTTTCTACCTGATGTCATAACACACAAGACATTCATTTCGCAAACGTCTTATATAATAATATAATAACGCCTGTCATCTTATCCAATAAACGTCTATCTACTTACGTAGCACCAAGCGAAATACATTCGAACGTTCATCTATCTCGATCGCAGTGGCCAAGGCGATTCGAGATTATACCCGGCAAGTGCGAGAAGACTGACTTTTTCGGGATGTGACGTGTGCGCTCGAACGCATCAGCCTGCTTTGTAAGTTTTGCGTAGCGCAATTACAGTCGCAACTCTCACGCACGCACGCGCGATATTTTCGCATAAATGACGTTGATTTTCGCCTGTATATACGGGCAGCGCCTTCATGCAAGCAACGCGCGAGTGGATACGTTTGCTGGTCACCTTGAGAACTTGCAGCTTTATGCGGAGCTCTACCAAGTTATTGACAAGTTTCCTATAACGGGATGAAGACTCGGGAGCTTGCAGGACCATCTTCTTGCACCGTTCAATGGCTATTTCCACTTCCTCTGCTGTATACAAATTAACAGCACCCTGCGACAAATAAAACGGGTGCTAGGCTGTAATTAAAAAAATATAAACATCTGACCAATCACTATCAAAAAACACATATTCAACACAATGTTTGTCGTTGGTGATGTATGCATCTTCGGCATTAACTTCCAGGAATGTTACGGAGATCTTTGCACTGAACTACCGATGCTAAGTAGTACACCCCTGCGAATATTAGGCAAAGCTTTCGCTTCAACTGCCTAAGGAAGTATATTTGAATTGTAAAAAACGAAGGCAAAGAAAGCGGTTTAAATCCAGCCATATTTTGTCTGCTCCGAGCTGTCTCTTTTCTTGATGTTTTCAAACTTTCAAAGAGTCACTTCTTTAAGTCTTTACAGCTGTAGAACTGAAATTAACAATTTTTGATTCACGCCCGTAAATAAGAAACTGCGCAACAAATGATTAAATCGTAAACGAAGTTGTCGGTCGAAGCTGTTCAGACTGAAAATACCTGACCAAGATCCAGCGCGCATAGCTCTTCAGGGTTACCAGGTTGGCCTTTTTGGCCAAATTTCTGAAATTTGACCTTTTTTCAAGATGGTTGGCTGAAAAAATTTCGTTGGGCCTTTTGGCTTTTTCTGGCCTTGTCTCCAGTTGGTTGGCCTTAGAGAATTAATTTAGCCTTTTGGCCCCGTTTTGTCTTTTTTACGTTGCAACACTTTCCTCTGTGGAACAATATTTACTGTTTGAATTTTTTCGGCAAGAGCCTTGCAAACTTTTTGTGATAAATTCGATATTAAACCGACGTCCACGTTCTGATGTTTGTACGATCTGTGTGATGCGAAATTAGAAATCAATTTTTGCTTAAATGCTCGAAACCCTTACGCTGTGCAGTCTGTTGGAAGCACTAAGCAAGGCTTCAGTGCTGGCAGACGGATCTGCGATACAAATGCTACAATGACGTCTTTACGACTCTGCTCGTAAGTACAAGAGTGATTGGGATAAGACTTTCGTACGGGAGCAAAAAGATGCGGATGGATCAGAGTCTGCATACTGCAAACTGTGGCACCATTGTACACAAAGTGTGAAATCTCGCACACAACGGGAAGTCAGAGAAGCATCAGGAAAGAGCTCCAGCACAAGGCCAAGCAAGACTTAATCCCAATCAGAAGAAAATTGCCAGTGACATTCTTGTAATTCAACTGTTTTTCATGGCAAAGGAACAGCAATACCACAAAAAATGTTTGTTTTTTTCTGGCCTTTTTAACACCGCTTGACTTTTTATTTAAATTTTAATCTGGCAATCCCGTAGCTCTTGTGGATGGACAGTATACATTAAATCATTTAAATGCATTTTAACTTCATACATCATTCGCAAAGTAGTCTTCTGTTAGTCCAAGCTCAGCAAGGCTGGCATCAAGTGAGTCAGAGCTAGCAACCGAGATCGACTCGCTTTCTGCGGTGGCGTTCGAAGCACTGTACTCTGAGTCCTCTGGGCTTCTGTTAAACGGATTGAAACGCATCGCCTTGAGAGAGCTAGTTACTGCAAAGAAATGAGATTAGTGGCAAATGACAAAAAGTAATGAAAATAATTATAGTGGGGATAAATTACGAATATAATATCAAACAAAATGCAATTAAATCCGAATTGTTTAGTCACATGTGGATCTGGCAAATCAAGAAAGTTTGCAATGTGCATATATTTCTGCGTTTATTTCATTGCACACGAATTGCTACAAAGCTAATGTCAGCAAACTGTCGACTGTTGTGTGTGCACAAACAGCAATTCAGACCAGATGCCAACATTTGTAAAGGACATTATGTTACTCATGCTTTTGCATGATGCAGAAAAGTGAAAGTTAGAGTACATGCATTACTGTTAATCCTTTGGGAAAAGTATCACACATACCCATGAAATTAACAACTATAACAGTTTTTCAAAATGTGCCCTAAAGAAGTCTTTTTCAAAATAACAGTATTGGTCTCGTCAATCTAAAGACTGAATTATCTTGTCATGAAAATGTGCATTATTTTAAATGGAAATGAGGATGGCTACTGAATGACTTTGCATTTATTGAATGGGCCTGCATTCCGTTCACTGAATGACCCTGCATTGCATTCAATATTTGGTACAATATATGAAGGTTTTATTCATTGCAGACAACTTCAAAACCATTAGCCTTGTACGATGTATTATAAGAAATCATGACAGCAGGGTTGCCATACATTTTCAAAAACAATTTTCCATACTTTTTCAATACTGTTATACTGTAATACCAAATTAAAGGACTTCAGTACCATAATTTAGCTCCGTTTTTCTTTTATTCATGGAACACAATGCGAAAAAACATCTGCAGAACTGTCATCAGCAGTAAAGAACAAAATTTGAATAAACAAATGGCTGAATTTAGAATTTCCATACTTTTTCAATACTCCATGTATATTTTGGCCAAATTCAATATTTTTTCATGGTCTTGAAAACTGATTTCAAAATTAAATACTTTCAATACTGCATGGGAACTCTGACACTTTTACTACGGCTGCCTATTGGAACACTTTTGCCAGGTATCGACAGGATAAAGCTCATGACAACAATTACACAGGGAAGAGCATTGAAAACACAGTGAAAATGCGATGCATCACTGAAAGGAAACAACTGCCAGGCAAGAAAGCAATTTTATCACGGATTTACATCATGAGGATAAGTGCGAGAATAAACTTACATTGCATCTATAGCAATAATTTGAATGCAAACAGTAAAAAAAGGAAACTGGGAGTTCAGCTCCATTATAATTGATTTAGTAACTTCCTTTGGAGTGTCACAAACGTGATATGCAGCACCCATCTCTGCTTTCTTCTGCTTGCCGTATACAGCTGCTTGTTTTCGCTGGGGTCATCAGTACTTTTTTAGGGAATGCTACATTGGTGGCAAGTAGTCAATGACAGCAATGTGCACAAACCTATTCCTCACAATCATCTGTTTAGAAGCTGGAGAGGTTGCAAGTATCATTTTTCAAGTCTTTGTCATGACTCACCCAGCCCATCAGCTTCAGTAGCATGTACGTTAACCCCAGGGGCAACTCTAGATCAGCAGCATCACTCAGGCTCATCATGTGATTTATGCTGACTAACACTGAATGCAACCATTTGAGGCTTGCATCACTGAAATTTCCATGTGCTCTCATTCCAGCTGGCATATCAATGCTCTGTGACATTGGTTACATAACAATCAATGAGAAGTTCTCGTGAGAATTCACACATTGTTGCAAAAAGTACGTCACAGAGCAACAATAATGCCAGTGAGTCCTCTGTGTACTGAGCTCATTCATATTAGCCCAAGTGAGTGGAAAATTTAACATTCATTTGAAATTATTCTCAAATAGGAATTGTCCTCTGGATTGCAATTCAAATCCAATCTTCTATGCAGATCCATTGCTTGAAACAACATTCAATCTCATATGAGTTATATTTTACAAAATACTTCCCGTATTTTTCAGACTATAAGGCACACTTAAAATCCTTTAATTTTCTCAAAAATCAAAAGTGTGCCTTATAATGCAGTGCACCTATGTATGAATTTGGTTGTGCTTTCTCATTTTGAACCAATTTTATGTGGTAACCAGTGCTATTTCTTTAATTGCTAGTTACAATTTTTTTGGAAACAGACCATCGTGTTGCATAAGGGCCATTCCGTGTCAATTCTCAGGAAGTGGTCAAGACACCCTCTCCAATTTTCCTGAAATTTTACTCAAATTTTCATACCCCATATGATGAACATCTGCAACATTTGAACGAAATCTGTCAAGAAATGGCATGATCACAAAGCTTTTTAGTTGGGGGGGCATGCCGGGAGGGGCGCAAATTGTTCATATTTGGCCATTTTTAAAGCCTTATTACTGCCAAACTACATTAGTGAACAACCCCAATTTTTCAGGGATGCTAGTAACTTTGCCAAATATTGAAAAAATAACATTATCTACATTG
>Ga0210059_1006251_pt1 | contig 19136 bp, 11 predicted proteins | sample Ectturendosymbi2_FD_188042 | JGI IMG/M metagenome (GOLD analysis project Ga0210059, IMG submission 188042) | Ecteinascidia turbinata endosymbiont from Florida, USA - Sample 2 (SPAdes) (version 2) | ecosystem: Host-associated > Tunicates > Ascidians > Unclassified | place: Key West, Florida... | reverse complement strand
CTTCCTCTGCGGCCTGTGAGTGTGGCGCAGAAGAACAAACCGTCGACCATGTTGTCCACCAATGTCCAATCCATTGACTTCCCCCCGGCTTCCCCGACTGACGGTTCTGGACGATGAGACAATCGAATGGCTGCTCACGCCTGCCCCTGGATCTAGTGCGGCCAAGCAATGGTTGAAAAAATTGGCTGAAACGAAGAAGAAGCAAGCCTGGAGCTCGTTGGTTTGACAGGGGATGGAAGGAGGCCTGATGGATTGTCTTTGGGTCCCTGGTACAGAGGTCTAAGCTTAGTGTATTGCGCGATAGTTGTGGACACCTTTTCTCAGTGTCAATACAAAACAGCGCCGTTCAGGTAGGCATTGCAGCAACAGAAGCTGAGGCGCTGCACCATGCCGATAATACAATGACTTTAACAACTACTGCTTTCAACCATACGCAGTTGAAACCGCTGGTGTATGACAAGTCGACTGCCCCTTTTTTGAGCTGCCTCGCAAAGAAACTTGTTTATATGTCTGGTGATCCCCGTAAGCGACAGTGGATCCACCAGTGCCTGTTCCTGGATGTGGTCAGAGGGAACGCTGCCAAAACATTGGCTTGTGTGCAAGTTTGATCTGATTTTAGCTACTCTCGTTGTACTAACCAGTATTACTGCAAGCCGCTCGCCTTAATTTCAATTGCATAACTATTGCTTTCCGAATGTTCGTATAAGCTGTAAATGTTGTTGTTCACCTGTGCAGTATTATTTCGCTCAATTTTTAGCTATCTTAAGTATTGCATAGGCTACCATGAGGCTACAGCGTTGTGGTATGTTCCTCTTCGCTTGAAACTTCTGAAGGTAAAAAATAACAAAAATCCCCTGAATTTTTATTATAACTTTTCCGATTTTAGACCTATAAAGGTAGAGTCCGCTTTTATGTCTCAAAGTTAATTTTTGCAGCTGTACAATAAATGTACTCCTTGCGATAAGCAATGTACCCCTGGGGGTACTTGTTCCCCAGGTTGGGAACCCCTGTGATATACAATGGAGGGGCTTGGAATTAGTGGTATAGGAGCAGGGTGTCAAGCGTTCATTTGAATCATTCAATATAAATGAAAAGTTTTTGTAATGAATGTTCTCGAACAATCTTTGCCACAAAAGGCGAAAATGTACAAAAAGCTTCTTAAGATGTATAAGTTCGCACTGCTTTTTCAATCTTTTTGCGGCAAATCGGACACATCCTCAGTGCTTTAGTGCATTCTATGCAGCAGCAAATGTGACCGCAAGGAATGAACACAACGTCTGCATCTCTGTCCAAGCAAACCTAGAATGAACATGAATTTTGTAGTTGTATTGAAGCACGTTATCGCGCATGCAACTGTAATGCACAAACGTTGCTGCCTGCAAAAGTTTCAATCCAACGTAATCATTACGAATATAGGATTCTGACCAAGTCTTGCCTGCTTCGTTATGTATTATTTTAAGGAAAATGCATCATTGCCAATTTTCCGAAGGGAAGATTTGATCTCACCTTACATAGCCTTTCATCTATCAATTTCTGTAGTTTTTTAGCCAGATCTTTATTTTTCTTGACTTCTTCAGGATCAGGCAGAGAGTTTGATAGGTGTTGTTCTATGCAGCGTTGAGACAACTGTGGAAAAACATGTTCATATCTCTGAAATATCGTTAGATGTGAGCAGTGTTTAAAGATAGATAATCAAAAGTATCGTCGTTGTTTTAAAATACAAAATACACATACTTACTTAAATATCAGAAAAGTATCAGACAAAAACTTATGTTGACATGTTGCAGTTAAATATCAGGTACTTCTCTGGAGCAAACATAGGTAATGTAAATAATTGTCATCAGTGGCGTACGCAGAAAATTATTATGTGGGGGTGGTTCATTAAGTGGTATATGTATGGTGTCATTTGTATTTGGTGTGCGTTGTTTGTGACGTCATAATATGACATCACATTCATGTTTTCCAAACCAACGTTTTGGCGATGTTTGCGCTCATCAGCCATCGCAGACAAAATAAAGGCAATTGTTTAGGATAAAGTGAACTATCGCGGAACACAATCTTAACATGCGTAGTGGGCGAAAGGTCTGCAAAAAGTGGTGATATGGTTTCTGGATGCAGATGATAATCCAGATTCCCACCAAAACCTAGTTATTGCTTTTTGACCCATTTACAATGTTGCTTGAAATTTGCATGCAAATTCATTCAGTGGTATTTGCATTAAGTCGACAAATTAGCAAGTAAAAAGTATGCGAAAACAATTAATCCCTTTGCGCAGGTAATAAAGTTTTTGTAAAATATCAAGCTCAAGGGGGGGTTAGCCCCAAACCCCGCCTTGCGTACGCCCTTGATTGTCATTCAAAATATATCAAGCAAACATACATGTATTATATATGGCTGTAGCGCTTTTTACACGCAGAAAATGAGAATCTTTATTAGAAACGACAAACAATTTGAAAGATGACAACTTTATTTGTAGAAATCTACGATTTTGAAAAATGATATTTTGTTTGAGGAAACACTTGTGTTTAGAAAAATCCATTAAAATTTTTGTTAAACAATTTGACTGTGGAGCTATTGTTTCTTATTAGACTTTGCAATCAAGGTATCCGTGTTGCACTTTGTTTCAAAATAAATTGCAGAGGGTATTGGATGATTTTGTCATGGTAAAACAGTGTTTATGTCAATAAAACGTGTGACGACAACATTTTTGCTGTAACATAACCAAAATTTTGATAAAAATAATGAAAATAATGGAACGAATGTAGGAAAGTAGTACAACTTTTTATTTCAAGGAAGTATATTCTACTATAGAATAGCAAATTTGAAGGCAACATCTATCATATTTTCGAGTCTGATAAAAGACAGCACTTGATTGATTTAAACATTTGCAACGGCTCCTGAGCAGTTTGAAAATGATGTTCACACATTTTTTGCTACCAATGAATAACTAGGCTACAAAGAATTATAACTTGTCAAATCCATTCAATGACCATTGTCCTATTTCAAAAACATTGAGTTTTTTTTTAATACCAATCGTTTATAATGCGCTGATTTGAATTCAATCGTTAGAAACAGAATTACTATAAGCCATGATACTCTAAAACAAAACTTTCTTACAGATGTTTGTCTTTGTGCAGTTGGAAAAGAATTGCAAGTTCCATGATCCACTGGTGAGGTCACGCTGTGCCTTGGAGGACCAGATTGGTCGGTGACGTTTGTGACTTGCATTGAAGCAGATTGCTGAGTGCCCTTGAAGAAGGAAGAAAATGTATTGGACGGGATCAAACTATCAAAATTAGAAAATGTATTGTTCCTGTATTTGCTGCAGCACGAAGATAATGACGACCAGTGCATTGCGAAGAAAACGGTTGAAGACAGCCAAAGATAATCACATCACGACCAGGGTTGATTGCTTTAAATAAAATGATGTAAATCAGTGATTTAAATCATGAATTAAATCAAGCAATAAAAATAAAATATCAAGTCATTGTAGAGCTGTATGTGATGTCTATGAAACATTTATTTAGCATTCCGATAGGCTTCTACATAGCCTATACCAGTGGTTCTCAAATGGGTGACACTTGGCTCACTAGGGGAGGAATTTTTAATTCCTGGGAGGAAATTTGTTCCAGGGAGGACTTATGGAGGAAATGCTGTCGATGAAAAAACCTTAAACTTTGTTATTTGTTTATTCAACGCGTGAAAAAAATGCACGAGGTTGGTTTAGATGGGAATTTCTTCAGTACAGTATGCAAGAACAAACTGCTTTAACTGCAGTGACCGACGTTATAAAGAGTCTGTTTTGTTCATAATTGTCGATTGTTGCTTCACAGTGAGCAGTGTGCAATTTTTGCAATGATCTTTTTACGATTTTTGTTTTGGAGGAATTGACAGTTTGTAAGGGGGAAATACGAAAAAACTTGAGAACCACTGGCCTATACAGTATTAGTGTAGAAGGCAAAGAGTACTTCTTATGACGACACAAGCTAAAACCACTTGAAGATTTATCAATCACAGCAACTGTGAGGTCGCAGATTCTATGTGATCAAACTGCAAAAAGACATGTGGACTAAAATTACTATTTCTTGCTGATTCAGAAATAATAACTGTTAGAAAGTCGCAAGTTTGAAAGTGTAGACTGGCATAAAGTGAAAGTTGCATTTAAATTCCATCAAATATGAAGGCTGTTGACTGTAAACACAGCTTTAGAACATATTTTTGATTCATGGAACAGGTATATTGTTATTATCATAGGTTTTTAAAATTTTATGCATGTATGCCATGAGTGTCAAGGAAATTGCTAAACTGGCAGTTTCAGTATTGGCATTTCAATAAATATTTCATTCGTCTACCAGTACTGGTGTTATGAACTTATTGGCATCAAGGGATATTGCATAAGCACAAAACGTTCGAATGAAAGTTCAGCTGTTTCTAGTCAGGGTTGATTGATTTAAATCATTTCATTTAACTCAGTGCTAAAAACAAAAAAAGTCAAGTAAAACATCATATACTGTTTTGAAGTTTGCTGTGATTTGTATGACACATTTTATTGGTATTCTAATCGGTTTCCACTTATTATTAAAGAAGGCAGAGTCTTCTTGTGACAACACAAGTTATAAAAGTAATTTAAGTTTTATCAATCATAGCAACTGTGAAGTTACAGATTTTATGTCAACTAACTCCAAAAATGATATGTGGACTGAAATCACTAATATTTGCAGACTCAGAAGTCAGAACTGTAAGAATGCCACAAGTTTGGAAGTGTATGCTGGCATAAAGCAAGCCTATAGCCAGGTTTTCATGTTTGGAGAGCAAAATAAACTGTTAGGGGGAAAGAATTGTTTCTATTACGGTGTATATATGCTTGAAACAAACTTTTCTGGGCACAACAAAATTTGCGGGCACGGAAAATTTATGGACACTGCCCTGAATGCCCCAATGTCTACAAGCCTGGAATAAAGTAAAAGGTATCTAAATTCCAACAAATATGTAGGCTGTTGACTGTAGAAATAGTATTTTCAGAACATATATTTGATTCAGATTCATAATAACACATATATTGTATGTTTTTACTAGTTTATGCATGTAAGTTATACTTTTGCAGAAGCTGAATTAGTGAAAGCTGCGTTGCAATAATGAATTTTAACAATAGACTTCACACCAAAAAGACTGGCAAGCTTGTATTTTTGTACAAGCTTCTAAACATCAACATCCCACAAGTGTTACCAAAGTTGATGAACAGATGGTTTGAGTATTGTAATTCCAATAAATCTTTCGTTTTATACACCGGTACTGGCCTTATGAACTGATTTGCTTTAAGTGTGATGTATGAGAGCAAAGTAAGTTTGAATGAAAGTGCACATGAATTTTAGTTGCTATACCAGAAGAAACAAAGTCCAAGCAATAGTTATATCAAAACAAACTCTTTAAAATTAAAAACTACAAGCGTTAGCTGGCCACACTCTCAACATTAAATAAAAAAATCATAAAAATATGATTTTAATCAGAAAAATCAGATTTGGATAAAAACACTCTAATTTTTTTATTTGTTTGAAAAAATCATGATTTTTATCAACCCTGGTCACGACGTCTGTCCACATTGTACGTATATAACTGCTGTTATGGCTAAACAAAGTGGATTTGCAGTCGGGGCACCGAGACCTTTGCGGTTATCAGGTCGAGGTACTCTCGGACATAAGTTCTCAAAGTGCTCCGTACGGAGCCCCAGGGCTCCGCGAGCTATTCGTTTACTTATTAAAATACTAACTTGGCTGATTTTGCAACTGTCCAAAGAAGCAATAACGGCATTAATGAAATTTATTGTGGGGCTCCGTAAATTATGGTCAATCTCTTCATGGGTTCCATGACACCAAACGTTTGAGAACCCCTGCTCTATGAGAATTAAACAATTTAGTAATAGGTAATGTAACAAAAAAGTAAAAACAAAGAGACATAAAACACTGAATCAAACCTGATATGAGAACCGGTAAGTATTTCAGTTGCCTTTAAGCATTATGCCAAGCGCCACGTTCCAAAAGTACGCAAACACACGTAAACACGTGCCAACAAATCGTAAGCGATAAGACAGTTGAAGTCAATATACATTTTCTAAAAATTAAACAGGATTAATCAGAGAGCAAATTCTTCAGCCATAGATTCATATTGCAGTTACAACAATTGTCTGCATTTGTTTGCTAACGAAATCGGGAGATTTATCTTTGAAATGTTGTTCTACTACAGAGTAGCTCCTCGGTGCGAAATTGTACTTTTACTTGCGTTTGCAGAAACGTGTTCCATAAAATGGTTTCGATTAGTTGCCTATCTCATATATATGACAAAAAACATCAATCGTTATTCTGAGAGAGGTCTAAACGATGTTGGCAAAAATCCATGGTGAACTTTGTAGATCAGTTAAGCTAATTCAAATCGATATAGATTGTGAAGTTGAGAAGATTGAGAGATTCATACAAAGGCATAATGTGATATCTAGAATTGCTAGATATAATAGTTCGTAGTATGTTATTGTGCAGCACCTTTAATGATCGCAAAACGATACTACTGGCCGCATTCCATGAAACAATGCAGACTTTTGAGATGACAGAGTACAAAATTAAATTATAACCTTTTTGCCACGCCGTTTGATAAGAATTTAGAATTTTATAGAACACATAAGCTGCCCAACAGTTTTTGATTTTATAGACTGTACGTGAAACGACCGCACTAACGAGAAGTTTATCAAAACCACTTTCACACGTCGTTTGTTGTAAATAGTTGTTTTACTTGGAATGAAAACGTTATAGGTAGTAGTTTGAACAGCGTTCTCATTGAATTGATAAAGCAGCGTTTGTTGATGCTTGTTGTCGTGTATGTTTAAACCAGGTTAAAAACCATAGAGGTGCCTACAGATTTTCTGTAATGACGTAGTTGACCATCCTATTAACAAAAATGTGAAGCGATGTTCAGCTTGAGCCAAAAATTCAAAATAAATATGAATTGCCAAATATTATTTCTGATTGCTCTACTAGACATCCCATTGAGCATCATGCAAAACGGTTGATATCAGATCTCGAAGCAATCGTGAAACACGTCACTCAAAAATGTTAGCAACAAAACAATTTGTGCAACAGTATCACAATACTGTCAGCGTGAACACTAGCGTTCACGGTAAGTTATGCAATGTATGAGTGGCACGTACACTACAGTATTGGCTGAGGAATTTAGTATTATCAAGAAGAATTTATTATTACCATCACAACATGTAAATCCACAACCGCACGCTTTCTTAAAAACCAGTCAGTGTAGTGAGTTTTATCAAGAGATGGAAACTTCAACATTTTGCACCAAATCCGCTAAACCAATAACGGTCAGGTTTCAAAGATGTTCACATTGCAGTATTACTAACCATTGGCTCCTCGTCCGACATTTTCCATAAGCGCCATGGTTTAAAACAACTCGTTTTTTTCAGTCAAAGAATGACCACCACTATCTCCACATTCTCCAGTCTATTTTGAGACAAGCTAGTTCATATACTGCACATCCGATTCTTATCTTATGCAATTTTCGCTTTTTGTTTGTTCTTATATGGCCGGAGTACTTAAACCATTTTCTAAAGCGACGAATTTGGAAACAAACCCAAGTTAGCAAAAACGTAATTTTGTATTACGAAAACTCCACCTGTATTAAGCTTTCAGTTAGGCGCAAGAAAAGTTTCAGTTTTTCATGAAAGCATAAATCGAAATAGCAATGTGAAGAATCCTGTTAACCTTAGCTTTTATCTATCATAAAAAATGCGTATTTTGTTTACAAAGGTCAAAATAAAATTTAATTTAAAAACATTTCACCAACTCACAGAGCTGTTAATTACCATGTCACGGACGAGAGCTGCACTGGAAGAAGCCAGACCACAACTGATTCCATCAACAGGCGGCTCTGGGTCGCTACTTTCATATATCTCTTCTTCCACGTTCTCTTCAGGAGAGAAAATGTTGGAGATAACACTGCTCTCATTCACATTTTCACCTGAAGCTTCTTGGGCTTCTCGTTGACTGTAATATATCACAATTTGTGAGTTAGAAAATATGTCTGAAAACTCAAACGACGACTTTTACAAATGCTGTCTATAAAAATGAAATTTTTGATTATATTATGAAATTGCGACCGAAAATGAAATTGTGATTTAACAGTAATAACTTCAATTAAAAAGCTATATGTCAAAATGTTTTGAGTTGTTTTCCAGGTAATGTACCCATGCACTATTTCATTGCCGTGGAAGCAATGTTAGCGAAAAAAATTTATAACCTTAATTAATCGTCAAATTTGCAAAAACCTGAAACATCTTAAGGTTCCACGACATCAAAACGTCTCGATTGCAACATGTCGTCGTGCGTATAATTACATTGCAAGACCATTTTCCTCTAACCAGGCGCACAGAGCCGGTGGTGGTGAAGCAAGATCTGTATTCACTACAGGCATCCGGAACGGGGCACATCGTCCACTTATGGTATGATCTGCAGTGTTTACTTCTCCGGAACCGCTTGGACACCAAGGATCCGACGCCATCTTCCATCGGTACAATGATTCTCGGAAGCATCCGACTCGCCTTCTGAGATGGTTCATTTTACACCAGGCAGAGCGGCTGAGACCAAGGTCGGGGTTTCCCACTATGGGCGGTGGAAAGGAATGATGTGGGAACCACGGCTTCTTCCACTCCTCGAGCCATTGGTGTTGAGTCCACCGTGCGATCGATTCGTGTCACTTAATAAACTCCATCAGTTCAATCGCCGATTGCGCAAACGGCCTTCGCGATTGGAGGCGAGGTCTTGCTTTCAGTCTTACTGTTATTATTGAAATGTTCCGTCAGGGCGTACTTCAATGCGCGTCGGAGAGCAGCGGCATTTCGTCGGACTGAAGCTGTAGCAATGCCTGAAAGGACTGGCAAGTATTGCGTCGGTGTTGGTTTTAGGCATCGAGTGATTGTTCGTAAAGCAGAATTTATAGCCACATCAACCTCCTTCGCATTCCTGCTTCTCCACCATGCTGGGGAGCAGTATTCAGCAGTGGGGTATACAAGAGTTAGACTGCTGGTCCTGAGCGTGCTCACGGAGGCACCCCAAACCGTGTCGACCAGCCCGTCAGGGCGCAGTGTGTCAAACTTTCTGCCGCACACATGTAAGATATGGCTTGACGGTGAGTGAGTGGTCAAGCTTCACTCCAGGATACGTTGGGTTTGGTTTCAAATGAGATATTTTTTCCATCCACTGCATTCTTTAGTCCTCGTCCCACGTCACGTGTATTAAGATGGTACAAGGCATACACAGTTTTTCCTTTGCTAAGATGAAGCCGATTTTGAAGGTAGTAGGTGTAGAATGCCGACAATTCCTTGTTCATGGCGTTCTCGACGTTAGCCCAGTCCGACCCAGCTAAGGCGAGAGCTAAGTTATCAACGTACGCCAATTTGATGGACAATATCGTCGGGAAATCGCTTATACAGACGTTGAAAAGACAAAGAACAAGAATTGACCCCTAGGGGGCTCCACTCCTTAAGCGTCGTGCTCGACGTTCTTGTCCGTCGCTTGTTCGGAAGAGAAATCTGCTGTTGTTTAGAGTCTTCATTATGAAAGTCACCATATGTTATCGGGTATTGTACGAAGAAGTTTCAGCCGCAGACCTTGGTGCCATACCGTGTCTTAAGCAGCTGTCAAACTGAAAAGTGCAATAAGGTGGAAGCCGTCCTCTGTGGTGGAACACAGTTGGAGTACTTGATCGATGGGTGACCTTCCAGTGCAAAAACCAGCCCTGAAACTCCGGTCGGCGTTTTTCAAGGTAAGGCGTGATGAGACTGACAATCACTCGTTCCAGGATTTTAAATGGGTCACACAGCAAGGAAATCGGCCTGCAGCTCTTGGGCACTTTAGCTTCTTTTGCAGGTTTCAGGATTACTATGATGTTAGATTTTCTCCGTATCTTCGGGAGGAAGAGGTTGAGGCGCATGCAGCTGGAAAAGAAAGCTGCTAGCCACTTCAAGTCGGAAGGTCCCAGGTTCTTGATAAACTATGGGTGAATGTTGTCTGGTCCAAGTGCTTTACTGAACTTCATGTTGTGAATGGCTTGCGCCATCTCTGCGTTGCTCACTTCTTCGCATAGGTTGACGTGAGTATCCGTGTTAGCTGCGAGTTGGTCCACCGTTTTGCTCCCAGAGATGTAATATCGACGATTCGGATTTTTATATCTGCCCTTTTCAACCAGTCGGTTGGCGATAGCATTTGCAGTAACTGGTACAGGTCTCAACCGGTTAGCTTTCTCTGTGAGGCGGTTGTCCACCCAGCCTTCTCTGAAGAGACCAGCCCTTGCGGTTGAATGGGTGAAGTCGATCTGTTCGACTGACTTTTCCCAACGTTTCCCCGGTATATGGCAACACAAATTTGATAAGGATAAATAGCATACGATTTTTTGAATATAATCGCAAACGTGTGTCGGTGAGGTGAGACGGTGGGTTGAGCACATACCACTGAAGCTGATAGCTTGAGTTCGATTCCCAGTCGGGTGATACCTTCCAGTTGGAAAGTCTTGCCGACAATGGTCATGAAGAAAAGTTTGGAGTTGCCAGCAATCACAGATTGTACTTAGATGCACCATAGTTAAACTGCTCTTGCGCAAACTGATACGAATTGTGGAGAGTGTTTCAGGGCAGAGTTGATTTGTGCAACTGAGTAAGCAAGCTGTGTTTGCAGCTATCGTTTGTAAAAGTTTGAGGTAGGACGTTTGAAAATTAAGATTGTTTCACGTAATTCAGAGTATACGAATCAAGTGATGAAGAACTGAGGAATTAACAGAATTGGAATATTTGCTTGAAAAGCAGAAGATGCCTAACGTTCTTCAATTATACCACTTTTATTGACAAAACTCTCTGGTAATTTTCATTTGAACTTGTTGCTGAAAATGTCCTCGTTTTGGTAAAAAGAAAAAGTGGTTTCGTTGCGCATTTGGTAATTTATGTGGTGATATGCACATGACAAGCGTATGTTCGACTCATTACAAATATTTAATACAGACGGCAAATTTTCAAACTCCCACAATATTTGCGTTTAATGAACTGGCCCTTTCTTTCATCGAGATGTGAACTGCGCAAGTATTGGAAAAGATTTTTAATGAATATTTTCATTGTAAAAAGGAATACATTTCAATTCAAAGCGAAAAGTTCGCAAATTCGCAGACTGTCATAATGGCGTAACATAAGTGGAAAAATTGCACGCGGGCGTGTGAGTACCCCGCATGCTTGCAGGTCATTGAGGTGTGCATGCGTGTTTCCTTGCACTTGTTCGCGTGCATGGGTGCTTTCCATCCAGGAACACTTTACGTATTTCATACCATGCTCACGCAGATCTAGGTTTCACAATGTGCGTCGGAATTGGGGGGCAAGGGTGTTGAGCTTCTATATTTTGAAATTTGATATTTTCCTATTATCTTTTTAGAAGAAAAAATTAAAAAGTCTTTCTGTTAGTTTTGAGTGTGCAAAATGAAATCTCATGACTGTTTCCGCCCCTGGAAAAATTCTTTTTGGCCCCACCTGGAACAATCCACTGTTGATCCCATGAAAAAATACTTCTTACGCCTACGGATACAAATGATTCAGTGTGGTGTAATTTTGGATGTAATTAGAAACGTTGTTATATTGGAGCATAAAACAATTTGTATGTCATTGAAAATGAGAGAGAGGAGAGCTAGCGGGCACAGAAAGCTTGGAAAAATTGGCACAGAAGATTATAAATTTATTTTACATTAATTGTCTCTTATAATTCTCCTGAAATTCGTAGTGCAGGAGAAGTAAGCTGGAAGACCTGTAGAACACTGAAAGATGCCCGCAAATTCGGCTAGGCCTGCATCTGAAGGTATGAGACAGGTGAGGAAAAAATCAGGAAGTTTAAAGGTAAGAAGTGAAACGTTTCACTTTATGGAATAGTATATTTAATTTCCAAAGACAATAGGACTGAAACCTCAACTGATTAATGTCAAAAATGTATCGTGCTTTTGTTGACGCTGAACAACAAAAAATGTATCATTTGTATTGCCGAATGGTACACCGAAATTTGAAAGCAAATGTTTTTTCGTTTTTCATAATTCTTAAATAAGATATAAATCTTCGCTTGTATTGTGGTTTTCTTACAAAAGAAAAGACAGAAGAAAAATAAGTACTTTTTATGGTAAAAGTAAGATTAAGTTATCAGCGGTGTACCAATAGCAGCCAATTTAAGTCAACGGTTCACACATTTGGCCAAGATTTGATCAATCCATTTTACGTAAAAAATTGCGAAGTCAGTATCGCTGATCCCTCCACTGTTTTTAGAATTGTTTTCCTGAAAAAAACAACGTTTGATACTTTTTATTTTCATGACGTTTTCGAAATTGTTTACCTTCTGATCAAACTGCACAATATTTTTCTGAGCAAACATCTTGTATTACTGGACTTTTGCAATCAGATAATACAGACATTTAGCACGGTTGAAAAGGTGTTATCGAAAAACACTTTTAAAATAACTCTATTACGTCAGTCAATACAATTCAAAGCAATATGTTGGGTACTACACAATCATATATTTGCAAGCGTCGGGCCATTTGCAATAAAATTCACCGACCTTTGTTCTTCAAGAACAGCTTCAAGCAAAGCGGTTGCGCTCTGATAACCACCTCCTTGGTGATTAAAATTTGCTCTTATCACGTCGCAGACCAGTGTTTCTTCGAACCCCATGCCTACGACAAAGGAAAATATCCTGAAAAAATTTCTGCATTTTTTTATTCAGAACGTGAAGTTACAATGTAACATGAGCACTAAAAATTGCAAACTCATACTTTGCAAACAATACATCTTCGTGACTGTTGGTTTCAAACAATCAGCCTGTTGTTGGAAAAAACTTAATACACTTTGTTGTCCGAATGCCAGTTTCTCACCGATCACTGTTTGGGCGGGTTCTGAGCGCACAGCAGATTCTACAGGATCCTGTGCAAGGCTTTGTGAGGAAGCAGCTTCGACGTTGGTGTTTCGTTGAGGTGCGGAATGAATCTGCTCCAGACCACCATGCGTTCTGTAAAGAAAAATACATCTGCAAAAAAACGCTAAAGGAAACAGATGTACATGCGGTATTTCTTCAGCAATTCTTTTGAACAATTTGTTCCAAAACTTACAGAGTGGGTGTTTGGACCGTCCTTCTCAGAGCATGCGGCACAGGCCTGTTGATGTTTGGAAATCGAGCGACCACTCCGTGAATAAACTCTGGGCCTTTTTGCTGAAGGAGGAACTCACAAGTTGGATACCATTTTGCGTGTTCTACCCAGGGGTTGTCTTGTTGCCTCCAGTTCTGCAGACCTCCGTTGCAGTAGAAACACTTCACTCGATCTCTTACCCCTTGAAACATCGTGCAGTAGGAATGAAAAAATATTCTCTTGACAACAAACGCCAATCTTTTTCATCCTTCTAACTTTGCAGTCCGCGAGTACAGTGCTTAACAGACTATTTCGATTCTTAGAAACCTCCTATTTTGATTTTGTATAAGAAGGTCAAGTTCCTTACAGATGTTGAAGTTATGGAAGTTTGTATGCGACAATGTAAATTCACGTTTATGGAAGCCGAGCGGCCACTCCGTGAATGAGCTCTGGGCCTTATTCAGAGTTTATTCACGGAGATTAGCGTATTGAATCCAACAAGAATGTACAAATTGTATACGAATTAAAATGAAACCTTGTGATTTTAAAAAGGCGGGCTGCAAACTATTTCTAATATTATCTTAAAATTCTGCCTTTATCTCCCTAAAGAGAATATGGAAAGAAAACTATGCGAAGGAATGAGAGGTATTTCTCTTGACACAATAACTATTTGCCTATCATGGAGTTTCGTTTTGATGCCACGTTGGGTCCTAACGTTAGCAACGAAACTTCTGCTACAGGCCATATTAAATGTTAACGTGGGATGCATTTGGCCCGTGGACCGCAGGTCCCTCATCCCTGTCTAAAAATCATTGGACGTTAATGGAGTATCACGTGACGTACCGAGAGAAAAGAATCCAGCTTCTGCGTGCATTTGTGGAGTCGCTCTTGTAAATGACCAGTTGAAAAAGGTGCTCACTCTGTCTTGCACCGATTGCATGCTAGACGTTGCAGGAAACAGACAGGGAAACATGTTGCGGAGATCAGCTCTTTGTTGCTCGGTGAGTTCATGTGAGGCACTGATGTCAGGCGGAAGATCCTTAAGAGTATATGGCGATGAATGACGTTTCAGCGGGAGGTGTGGGCAAGACGTGAAACAAAACATCGGTGTTGACGCATGTTGATATTGACGAAAGTGTAAGTTGTAAACTACACATATTTTGGAAATCTAAGTTAAACGATGCAATTACCAAAAGAAAATATACACGACATATGGTATATTTTATTTGTCATTAGGAATGCCTGAGATTTAAATAAGGCAACAGTCGAAATAAACGCGTCAAAACAACAATTGTTTGTGAATAATATACCGGTAGGGAAACGTAAACAACTGAAATTGCTTCAAAAAACTTCCAGCTCTGAGAGAAAAAAATCCTAATGATTTCAGAACATCGCAGAGGATGGCTATAACCATTTCAGAAACATCTATGTTTACCTCAAGCAAAGACGTTTTTTATGATTTTGGCTAAACATAGCAAACCAACTGAGTCATACGCAGTTGTACAACAAAACAAACTTCAGCCTGGTGGCAAGCTTCTGAGGAATCTGCCCTCTTGTTTCTGCTTTCATGCTTTTGCGATGATTAAAATTTGCACGTATCTATATTTCCGCAGTTGTAAGCCACAAAAATGACGAAAGTAAAGCGACCAAAGTTTATTTAACAGGGAAACTAGTTTCGCGTTTTTAAAGGCATCTTCAGTCCTGCAAAACCGTACGACAGGGGTGGGCAATTAATTTGGCGCGGGGGATACTTCCGGAAGCCCGCATTTAGCGGAGGACTGTATCTTCTAATGCAAATAGAAGCAATTCCATAGAAATTAAAGCAAGTCTCGGTTCAAGGTAGCCTCAGCACTACCATTTGCTGTGAGAAATTGAAGGAAATTTCAGGTTTAAATATTCTTCCTGAATGTTTCCGCGGGCCACTAAAAATGCTGTGGCCGACCACATGCGGCCCGCCGGCCGCTATTTGCCCACCCCTGCCATAAGACAAACCTTGCAGGCGATATGTTGGCACTTGCAAACAAGTGTAGAAAGAAACACACACGAACTCTGGGTAGTTACAATGAGCAATAAATTTGCAAAGTTAAAAGGCTGACCTTCCTAGAGCTTCATAAACTGCCACTGGAAAGAAAACCTGCATTTGGCAACGGCTTTGAAAAAGCACCTTATCTCTGCAGTTTTACAATTGCAACATGTTAACACTATCGGTTGTTACCTGTCTGTTGGCATCTGGTATGTTCCTGCGCTCATGTCCTTGTGCCATCAAACAGTGCGGAAAATGAGTTATGTGTTCTCTGTTTGGGTGGTCTATTCTTCTCCAATTTCGCAAAACGCCACCACAGCTGAAGCATTGAGTTCTGTCCAGATTCCCCAGATAGAACCATCCCGAGGCAGCCATATCAGCAGCACCTGGCGCTGACTCACTGGGCCACTCATTGGTGAAAGTTTGGAATCGGTGAGATTCACGGCACAAGTTCAGGGAGCGAATGAGTCTGGCTTGCTGGGGATTGTGGATTGTTGCGAGCTGACGTTGAATAGGGACGTCAAACGTCGGAGCAGGTGGGGCTATTGGTCTTGCTGTTTGAAAATTGCTGATGTCCAGCCCTTGGTAGTGACGGAAAGGACCCAGGCTGGAAAATAATTAAAAAAAACAGTGTAACGGATTTTTCAAAAAGTTGCCATTCTTTTAATGGCCGCTAATTTATGACATTAACATAAAATATTTTATTAACACACAAACAGCAACATAAAGCAATGCTATTAGGCATTAGCTCTATTGGGGAAGGTTAAAAACTGATAGCAGGCGACCATATGAGCGGGTCTTGCCTTGTTTGTTCAGATGCTAGACCTAATTGTGCGTCTTGTTTATGCACAAGCAGAATTGTAGTCTGATGTCTCTGGTGCTGGTGAATAAATTTATTTGCTTCCAGCTATAGCATGGGTGATTTCTTGTTTCAATAACCTTGATTAAAATCCGAATCACTTGAAGTCATGACCAGGTAAGTTTGAATCAAGCGAGGACTATTCACAAGTGCTGATGCACAAATCAACGTAGGTTGCGGTCTTAGTTCAGATACTTGTTGCTCTTCTGTGATAGATAGCTACCAGAAATAGTGATGGCGGATTTAATATGGTCTCCGGTCTGCGCCCCGTAAAAATTTTATTTAAACAAATCACTGTGAAACATTTTTTGCAAAAATACTTTGCGACAAAAATTTTTTCTAATGTGATGAAAAATGAAAAAATGAAAAATTTGAAACGAAATCAAAATGATTTTTCCAAGACTAAATTAATTTTTAATATATTTTTTAAGTAATATTTAATTGACCTATTTTTAACACGGAAAAAAATTTTTTTTCATGAAGGTTTTAAGAAATATATTGTGTACAATTGTATTTGAGAAAAAAATATCTTTCAATTTCAAAGAATATGTAAATTGAAATAAGTTCTTTCAAAAATGTTTAAAAAAACTTTCAAATTAAAAAAACGTTTTTCTGAGAAAGTTTTTTAATCGAATCCTGCGTTTTTAAAAATAGGTTTCTTGATCAATTTCTTTGTAAAAAGAAATTAACCGTAATTTTAATAATAACAATGTTTGTACATGGCGCAAAGACGACGTAGTCTCCTGATACCATATGAAGATCATTCATCAGCAATGGCGTTTTTCGAAGTCGCTCAGGAAACATATTTGAATCAACTAGACTGGTTCTGGCTTCCTCAAATCTCAGTAACAGTGTCAATACCTCGGCTTGAACTAAGCTAGAAACCCCGCTTACCAGACTTTGGAACCTTCCCAAATGTGTATTCTTTACCAAAGCGACGTTGCCTGAGTTCTTCAGCCACAAATCACTTCAAACCACCGCCAGAAAAATCTACGTCACTCTCTAGGGTTGCCAAATCACTTGAAATTTTTTCAATGACATTTTGTCATTTAGTGATTATTGAAATTTTACTTCATGCCTGCTTTGAATGCTTTTTAGATATAGTGGTGTAGCACATTCTTTCAAAAAAACATCGCTGAATAACAATGGGTACTTTTTAATGAACAACTGTGCAAGATGGAACAAATCTACACATTGTTCTGTTCAATTAGATTTTTATTCTTGGTTCTTGAATGCTCAATATAATCTATAGTTCAATAATGAACAATTTCACAACTGTTCAAGAACTTTCAAGGGCGGCGGAAAACACTTAAGGACAACAAAGTGCTTTTCAAGGATGAAGGACAACGAGTTTTGATAGAAAATGCAAGAAAAGTCTCTGGCGCTCAAGGACGTCTGGCAACCTTATCACTCGCTGACAGGCCATACATACATAGTTCAGAAATAAAGTACAAGTATAGGGCTATGACCAATTTCAAGACTTCAAACTACGCGTAGAAACGCTCTTTCTTGCGGCTAAACAAACTGGCATTTCGTTGAATCGAGCGCAACAAAAAACGAAATGGTCAGCCCTAGCGAGCTTTACCAGCTTCTTTCGGTACAGAAATTGTTAGTTCACAACTTCGTTAACCCTGCTCAGGTAACCTTTAAACACTAAACACTAACACCGTTGTTGTCCTTGCCCAATATGGGCATATTTGGTTTATTCGCCTGTACTGGACCACATGACAGGTTTAGACACGCGCGCGGATTTTTTAACAAGTTAGCAAGTCTTCTCAAGCTCATCCGATCAGAAAAAAACAACGTGTTAATTTTGGAAAACTTTTCATATGATGAAGAACAAAAGCAATTTTCCAAACAAAAATGTGGGAATTGCTCTTAGCAAATGAACGAAAAAGTAAAGAAAAATCCAAAAATTCCGCCAGTATACGTCGTTGATGGTCGGTTTAAGGTTTAAACAGAACCTCATTTCATGTTTGTGGTTCTATCTGCAATAAAAGTAAATTAGGTTGAGACATGACATTTTTCTGTTTTCATTGCAATTTTCAGCCACATTAATCAACCTTGCCCAAAATGGGCAAATTTTTTACGAGATTCAGGCACATACGGTAAACACGCCCAATTGGGCAAATGCTTTACGACAATTCTTGGGAAATCAGATTGATTGCGGCACTACTATTGACTTTCATGTCTCACATACAGCCAGTCCCGTCGCCACAGGGGGGATTTGGTGGGCTGAGCCCACCCAACCAAAGCACCAACTCCCCAAAATTGAAATATGAAGACTATAAGTTAGTTTTGTCAATTTTTACAATGTCAAGGCATCAAAAGGGAAACAAAAAACTCACAGCAACCATAACGTCGGGTGATTTTCACCTAGGGACCACGTGGCCACCACTCCTGCCTGGGTAGAAATCACCCGAGGCTAGTATTCCAGGCGTGTAAGTGATCGTTGCAGAAAACTTGAAAGTGATCACTGCAGACAAGTGTTCCCCATCTTTGGCAGTTAGCACATGAACCTCGTTTTGTTCTGTGTTGATGGTGGACAGGTTCCACAGCGTTGTATGGTCTCAAAGTTCATGTCCTCAGTAAAATGCTTTGACTTTTTGACACAAGTGCAGGCGAAACAAGGAGCAAGCCTTTTTTGGCTGAGCCAGAGTTCTAGAAACTTCAGTTAGGAAAAGAGAAGCACAAGGTTCATCATGCCCTCATTAAAACCCTTTGACCTTACACTACAAGTGTACACGCAACAAGATGCAGGCCCTTTCTGGCTCCAATTTCTTTCTTCTGACGGAGAAGGCGTCATACATTCTCCTGCCTGTTTCTCAGAAAACCACGAGCTGAGCAGGAGCCATTCGCGCCAGATTGATTTGTGTCGTTAGGGCTTGCACTCGCGTGATCTACTCCCGTGCTGGCTTCGGTCAAAGGTTGCTGGCATGGCCTACTAGTGAACCTACATGCACCAACTCCTTTTGCCCACATTGGTCAAGGTTACCTTAGGAGGGAACTTTGTGTAGGAATTTTGTTACACCTCAGGTAACCATGGGTCAATTTGGG